>CETK01074703.1_pt1 | contig 11211 bp, 10 predicted proteins | sample 361431 | NCBI WGS metagenome assembly CETK01 (sample SAMEA2622452, study PRJEB7988) | marine metagenome | biome: marine biome (ENVO:00000447); feature: surface water layer (ENVO:00002042); material: "saline water (ENVO:00002010), including plankton (ENVO:xxxxxxxx)" | depth 5 m | reverse complement strand
GTGATGGATTGTGTTTTGGCTCAGACACTGCAGCCGCAAATGCTCTTGACGATTATGAAGAAGGAACCTTTAGTCCAGTATTTCAAACTGGCGGTAATAGTAATGGAATATCACATAGTATTTCGTCTGGAACTTATACAAAAGTTGGTAATCGTGTTATATGTAATGGCTTTGCAGCAATGAACGGAAAAGATGGTTCTAATCTTACTGGTGGAAATGTTACTATTGGTGGCTTACCATTTGCAGTGTCAAACGATAATAACTCATATTCTGCAGCAGGCATTAGACCACAAAATATTAGTTTTGCAGACTTTATGACACTAGCAACTGTAGTAGGTAGTACGCAACTTGATTTTAGAGAAATAACAAATAGCGGAAGTGTTACAACGTTAACTGATGGAAATATAGCGAGTAATAGTTATATAATATTTGATATATCATATAGAACAGGATAAGAGATGACAAAAGCAAGAGAATTAGCAGAACTAGGGAAAGCGGTATCGGTACATGATAACCGCCTTGACTTTGATAGAAACGTAGTAGTACCTGGATTAATTGATTCTTCTGGCACAACCATTATCGCTGACGGTTCAATAACAACTGCAAAGATCGCTGATGACGCAGTTACTTCAGCCAAAGTAGACACAAATATATCTATAGGCGGAACTCTTGGTGTTACAGGTGCAGTTACAGCTAATGCAGGTGTCAATGTAGATAACATAACCATAGATGGCCAAGAGATAGATGTTTCAACTGGTAGCTTAACTATAGATGTAGCGAGTAATATAATTCTTGATGCTGACGATGGCGTTATTCGTTTTTTTGATGGTGGTACACAAATAGCAAATTTTGCAAACAATTCATCTGATCTTCATATTAACGTATCAGTTCAAGACAAAGACTTTGTTATTAATGGTAATGATGGTGGTTCTACTATAGAAGCCTTAAGAATTGATATGTCAGAAGGTGGCAGAGTCGGTATTGGTGCAACGACAGTTGATAGACAACTTCATTTAGAAGCAGACAATAACACTACCTACAGTTCATCAGACTTTGATCAAGCTTACAATTTGTTAAAGATTGAAAACAATAACACCACAAATAATGTAGCAACTGGTTTACAATTTCTTGTTGGCACAAATGGTTCAGCTTCAATTACTACCACACGAACTGGTGATGGCGCAGCTTCACTTTGTTTTGGTACAAGAGGTGGTGGCTCAAGAGCAGAACGTATGCGTATTAGTTCAGCTGGTAATGTTGGTATTGGTGAAACCTCGCCTCAAAGAGCATTACATGTTAATGGTATCGGTAAGTTTATGAGAACTGTTACTATAGGTGGAAGTACCGGAAGTAATAACTATATTGGTTACTTCACGGCAGAAGCATTTGCTAATAATGCTGGTGAAAGTAATGTGACTGTCGGAACATTTGCCAGTCAACCTTTACAATTTGCAACAAATTCTACAGAACGTATGCGTATTAATGAAGATGGAAGAGTATTTTTTTATCAGAGAAACAACACTGCAACTCAACACTATGACTCTTATGGTCATCAAGACTTTCAAGTATTTCGATTCGCGATGAGTATGATGGGTAATCAGACGTATACTATAACAATCAGCGGGTTTGGTAATGGAAACTATCACTTTAATTGTTTTGCATCTCACTGGAGCGGTGGATATCACTTACACAGAAAAAGCTATCTAGCAATGACAACTCAAGCTGTTTTTTCTGAATATAATTTAGCTAATGCGTCTAGTTCATCACAAGGAGCATTTTCTTTTGCTAGGCCGGCTAATGGAAAAATTAATGTTGTCAAAACTTCAGGTACTTATGCAGGTGGAATGGTAGCATTAGTAGAAATCAAAGGTAAAAGTAATTTAATTATTGACAGTATAACTTAGGAATTAACAAATGGCTTATTTAATTTTTGAAAATAATAATTTAAAATTTTACACAGTTGATGATCCGACTAGTGATACAAGTGTAATTAAGCTCAATGAAAAAAGTGTCGTTAAAGAAGTGGCAGATGATTTAGATGTTGAAACAAAAACTTATACTTTGGTTAATAATGAAATTGTTGTAAAAGATTTAGAACCTGTAGTTTCAGACATAGATTTTCTTAGACATGAAAGAAATGAAAAACTTAAAGAGACTGATTTATGGGGACTACAAGATTTTCCAGCCACAGCAGATCAGCTTAAGTATAGACAAGATCTAAGAGATATTACTAAAACATACAAAACACTTGAAGAAGTTAAGTGGCCTACAAAACCATAAGGTAAAAATTAAAACATAAACTTGTATAAATAGAATAAACCATTGGGGAGAGTGAACCGATGCCAACCGCACAACACCATAACTTTAAGGTGAAGAACGGCCTTGAAGTAACCGAGTCAATTAAGCTCGGCAATAAAACAATTACAAATCTTTTAGATTCAGCCGCAGTAGCAACGATTGCGAGAACTGCCGCATTTGACTCTTCCGGTGAAATCGAACAAATCATAAGAAACATAGCATTTGACTCAGACGGTGAGATTAATGCTGATCCTGCCGGTACGGCTGTGGCGTTAGCAATTGCGTTAGGATAAGAGGAAAAAGATATGGCAAACACATTTAAAGTAGTTTCACATGATGTAATGCCGGCGAGTGCAGGTACACCTGAAGCTCTATATACAGTACCGAGTTCAACGACGACTGTGATACTCGGAATGGTGCTAGCAAATGTGCATACCGCACAGGTAACGGCATCAGTCAAACTCGTATCCGACACAAGCGGAGGCGGTAGAACAGTCACGAACACGACTACATTCTTGTTAAAGGACGCACCGATTCCTGTTGGTAGCTCACTTGAGATACTGTCAGGAAGTAAAGTCGTCTTAGAGACAACAGACCGAATTCAAATTGATTGCTCGGTTGCAGACAAAGTTTCAGTTACTATGAGTATTATGGAGATTACATAATATGACATATATTGGAAACACCTCACCAAGTCGATTCTCTTCAATTCCAGCGGTACAAAGATTCAGCGGCAATAATAGTACCACTGCTTTTACTTTAGCAACTGCAATAGGTTCTGAGCAAGAGATACTCGTATCGGTTGACGGTGTTATTCAGGACACGGCAAACTATACGGTAAGTGGAACAACGTTAACATTCAGTCCCGCACCATCGGCAGGCACGAATAACATATTCGTATTTACATTATCAAGAGCGATCGCATCAGTAACGCATCCATCAACGAGCGCGTTATCAGCAACGAGTGGAACATTTAGTGGAAATGTTAGCGTGGGTGGTGACTTAGATGTTACTGGTAGTTTAGATATGAGTGATGCCAACTTAACTAATGTAGGTAGTATTCAGTTAGACTCAATAGCAGGCGATGCAGACACAAACACTACAATAGCATTTCCTGGATCAGATGTTATAACACTTGGAACTGCAGGTTCTGAGCGTGTACGTATCAATGCATCAGGCAATGTTGGCATAGGCACAAATTCTCCAGCTACTGCTCTTGATGTAACAGGTACGGTGACGGCAGACGGTCTTAATATTCAAGGTGATGGTACAATTAGTGGTGGTAGCCGTCTTACAATTAGTGACATTGCTGATGTAAATAATGACGGAGTTAGGTTAGATGACAGCACCACGGCTAGGTATAATAATTTAACACAAGATAGCTCTGGTAATTTTAGAATACAGCATTGGACTGGCTCTGCTTGGCAAAACAATTTTATGGTAAATACCGGCGGCAATGTTGGCATTGGACACACATCACCAACTGCTAAATTAGATGTTAGGGGTGCTGGATATGTTGGAATAGGTGTTGGTTCAACTAATGCTGGTGGAGTTGCCATTTTCTTAGACGGTGATAGTAATGGAGATTATTCTGGTAGTGATTATTCTTACATAGTACACGATGACGCTGGAAGATTAAAAATAATACAAAACAGTCCATCAGGAACTAATCATTTAACATTATCTACGGCGGCAACTGAAAGAGTACGCATCGATGAAAATGGATCTGTGATGATCGGCAGAACTGCAACTGGATATGCTAACACCGGAGCACAATTTACTGCAAGTGGAGCACAAAATATTTTTGTTGCTGACGGTGATTATCCTCTTGGTCTTAACAGAAAAACTGATAGTGGTATAATCTTAGATATAAGACATGATGGTACATCCGTTGGAAGTATACAAGAAAGATTCAATAATATTCAAGTTGGTACTGGAGAAACAAATCTATTATTTAATAATGGTGGTAATGAAATTGCACCAAGTGCTTCTACAGGTGGTACAAGAGATAATACTACAGATTTAGGTGCAAACAATAGAAGGTGGAAAAATATATGGGTAGGTACCGGTATTTATTTAGGCGGCACTGGTTCAGCAAATCATCTAGATGATTATGAAGAAGGAACTTGGACACCACAACTTACTGACGGAAGCAGTAATATAGGCACAACTGTTCCTAGTGGTTATCCTGCAATTTATAGAAAAATTGGACAAATTGTCCATATAGAATTTTATATTCAAAAAAGTGACGCATCAAGTAACGCAGCACCAATGATATGTGCGGGTCTACCTTTCGCTCATCGTGCAATGCCTGCAGTCGTTGGCCAAGTATGGATTGATAATAGTTCCCAATCTGATATTAGATGTTTTATATATTTACCGATTAATTATTCTCAATTTTATTTTATACATTCTGGTTCGGCTTCTGGTTATGTGGTACCAAATGAATTTGACAATGCTAGATACATGTATGGAGCCCTTACATACGCTACTAATTAAGATTAAGGAGTAAAGAATGGCATTAACAAAGATAGGCAAAGAAGGAATCACTGGAATCAGTAACTCCGCCAATGCTAATGCTATTACTATAGATAGTTCAGAAAATATTGGTATTGGTGGTGCTCTTAACGTACAAGGCGAAACTACATTACAAACCCATCTTAACATGGGTGATAATGATAAGATAAAACTTGGTGCTAGTGGTGATTTAGAAATATACCATGATGAGTCTAATTCATACGTAGATGATACTGGTACTGGTAGATTATATCTAAGAGGTAATGCTAGAGTACAAATACAAAAGTACACTGGTGAAGATATGGTTACTGCTATAGCTGATGGTGCAGTAAATCTTTATTACGATAATGCCAAAAAGTTTGAAACGACTTCAGGTGGTGTAACTGTTACTGGTGGTGTAACTGTTACTGGTGGAGTTACTTCATCAAGTACTTATGTTGGAACAGCTTCAGGGTCAGCTGCTGCACCTAACTTTGCAGTAACATCAGGTTCATTGGGTGCAAATGGAATGTTTGTACCTTCTGCAAATACACTTGGTTTTGGCACTAGTGCCACTGAACGTATGCGTATTAGTTCAGGTGGTAATGTTATGATTGGCACAACTACTGAAGGTGTTGCTGGTGCAGATGAGCTTACAGTAGGAAATACAAGTGCAGGTAATGGCATAACAATTAGGTCAGGAACATCAAATAGCGGTGCTTTATATTTTTCAGATGGAACATCGGGTTCAAGTGAATATGATGGTGGTTTTGAATATAGTCATGGTTCTCAATTTATGAGATTTATATCTGCTGGTTCAGAACGTATGCGTATTAGTTCAGCTGGTAAGTTGGGTATTGGTGCTACCACTATAGATAGTGATATTCATATAGAAAAAGCAGCTGATTTAGAAATTAAACTAGAAAGAACTGGATCAGGTACATCTACAATAGGCGTGCCTTCAAGTGGACAACTGCTTATAAATAATACCTCAAATGCTGATATGATTTTCTCTACAAATAATACGGAACGTCTTAGAATAAAAAATGGGGGGAATGTACTTGTAGGAACTACTAATCAAAGTCCTGCTGAAGGCACAACTGTAGGTGTAAGATTAGGTGGCAACGGAACATCTCAATTCAGTTCAGCAGGTGACGCCATGGACGTAAATAGAACAACTGATTATGGTGATATAATACGATTCCGTTATAATGGTAGTGTAGTTGGTAGTATCGGTACTAATGGTTCATTTGGGATTGGAGCGGCTGGTGATACTGGTTTTTATATAGCATCTAACTTAGATGCAATAATACCATGTAGTCCTACTGCTGGTTTTACTAATAGAGATGGTGCAATAGATATTGGTTATTCAACAGTAAGATTTCGTCATGCTTATTTTACTGGTTCATTTACCTCTTCTGATAGAAACGAAAAGCAAGATATAGAAGATCTTACAGAAACAGAAAAAAAAGTTGCAACTAAATGTAAGGGTCTTATTAAAAAATTTAGATATAAAGATAGAGTTGCTGAAAAAGGTGACGGTGCTCGAATCCATATCGGTGTCATAGCACAAGAATTAAAAGAAGCATTTTCATCAGAGGGATTAGATGCACACAGATATTCTATATATAGTGAAACTACTTGGTGGGAAAAAGAAATATCTGTAGATGCAGTAAAAGAAGATAAAGCAAATAATATAGAAGCAAAAGATGCTTATACATACATGGATCAAAAGTATGAAAAAACTGATGGTTATACAGAAAGAACTAGGTGTATGGTTAATTACGATGAATTATTAGCTTTCATCATATCCGCTTTATAGGAGTTACATAATGACAAGATCAAGAGAATTAGCAAAGATACTTACTGACGGTAATCTTACTGGCACGCTTGATGTTGCTGGTGCATTTACCTCAATTGGCATAGACGATAATGCTGATGCAAATGCTATCACCATTAACAGTTCAGAACAAGTTGGTATTGGTACAACTAGTCCATCATCTATTTTTCATCTCAATTCATCTAGCACTGCTGAAGTAAAAATTACACTACAGAATACTGGTGGAACAACAGCAATTTTTGGTAATAATGACGACATTATTATGAATGCTGATAAGTATAGAATTCGTAATAGTGATGGAAGTTCAGAGTATTTTAGGATTAATTCTGGTGGCAATGTTGGTATTGGTACAACTAGCCCAGAAAACAATCTCCATATTTTTACAGATGCTCACACAGAAGGTATTACAATCAAATCAACTGGTAATACAGCTAATGCAATTATTGCTGATGCTAACAGAAGTAGCGCAGGAAATACTATTAATCAACTTCTAGGAAAATGGAATGGTACAAGTGTAGCTGAGATAAATTTTCAAACTGGTACAGATACTACAAACAAAGATGATGGTATAATTGCTTTTAGAACTTCTTCAGCTAATAATATTTCAGAACGTATGCGAATAGATGCAGATGGTAATGTTTTAATAGGCAGAACCTCATTGATTACTGATTTTGGAGATGGCCGCACAGGTTTAGTTTTAGTAGGTACTGGCGCTCAAGATTATGCAAGTATTCAAATAGGTAACAACGGTACTTCCAGTAACACACAGATACTTGGTATTCTTGCTTTTTATGATGGTTCTAACAACAACGCCAGAGTACAATCAATACGAGCAGATGCTACTGATTCAGCACATTTACTTTTTTCTACAAGAGCAAATGGTGGTTCGTTAACAGAAGCCATGAGAATACTTTCAAATGGTGATGTGGCTATTAACTCCACGACTACAAGCACTAGTGGATTTAGTGTAGGACATCTTAAAGTTGGAACAGATAGCAGTAAAAATAGTATAATTGTTGAAAGTAATAGACAAAATCAGGTTGCTTATGGTGTTCATGCTGATGGAAGTAGTGGTATCAGATATGCAATGTATATTCTTAATGGTGCAGGTGGAGAAGTAGGTAAAATTTCTTATACATCTTCAGCGACTACATACGCCACAACCTCAGACTATAGATTAAAAGAGAATATATCGTATGATTTTGATGCGACTACAAGATTAAAGCAATTAAAGCCTTGTAGATTTAATTTTACAATGGATGAAGATAATAATGTAGTAGATGGTTTTCTTGCACATGAGGTTTCTAGTATTGTACCTGAAGCAATTCTTGGCGAAAAAGATGCAACCAAAGAAGATGGAAGTGTTGACCCACAAAGTATAGACCAAGCTAAACTTGTACCTCTTCTAACAAAGACATTACAAGAAGCACTTACAAGAATAGACGCACTTGAAGCAGAAGTAAAAGCACTGAAAAGTTAATAAAATGATGATTATAAATAGCCTATATCTCTAGTGGATTCTAGAGACGGACAAAGGAGAAAAAAATGGCGATAACCAAAGAAACCGAGAACGACAAGATTGAAGTCGTAAATAAATGGAACATACAAGTTCGAACCGCAACCGTGATTAAAGAAGACGGTAAAGAGATTTCAAGGAACTATCACAGACATGTGTTACAACCTTTTGTTTCTTCATTCGTTGAGGACAGCGATGGCAAGAAGACTTGGACACATAACGCGACAGACATATCTGGCGAAGACGCGGACGTACAAGCGATTGCTACCGCGGCGTGGACAGATGCAGTAAAGACCGCGTATAAGACATTCACTGAAGCTAATTCTACTATATAATAAAAAGGAAAGATTATGGAAAACGAAAATCAAGCTAATATTATAACCATTGATGGTAAAGAACACGACATTAAAGATTTCGCTCAGGAGCAGGTTTACATGGTTAATCAAATCAGAGACTTGCAGAATAAAGAGACAAATTTAAAATTTCAACTCGATCAGGTGACCGTGGCAAAGAGCGTGTTTACGAATAAACTTATTGAATCAGTGAAAGAGAAAGAAAATTCTGAAGTTACTGTAACCTAGGAGAAGTAATGACATACATTGGTGTATCACCAAGTAACGGTGTAAGAAGAGTACATACCTATACTGCAAGTGGAAGTCAAACGACTTTTACTGGTGCAAGTTCTGAAGGTATTACTCTTTCTTATACTGACGCTAACTTTATGGACGTGTATCAGAATGGCGTGCTACTCGCACCTGCCGACTATACTGCTACGTCAGGAACTTCAGTAGTTCTTGCCGAAGGCGCGGCTGCGAGTGATATCGTTACGATCACTGTGTATGACGCTTTTAGCGTTGCAGATACCGTCAGTAAGTCTGCGGGTGGTACATTCGATGGTAATGTTGCGATGGCAGGTACACTTAATGTAGCAAGTGATGTAACATTTGATTCTGCTGGCGCTATATTGTTTGATCAATCAGACAAAGCACTCGAATTTAATTCAAGCTTATATAAAATTAAATTAGTTGATAATTCAATAATCAGTTTCGGCACTAGTGGTGATGCTTATGTACAACATTCTGGTTCTAACTTACAATTCATAAACTCCACTGGTGGTGTACAAATAACAAATACTGCTGATGATAATGATGTTGATATAAGATCTGACGATGGAAGTGGAGGTACAGCACTTTATTTTAAAGCTGATGGCTCAACTGGTGAAGCAAAATTATTTCATTATGGAAGTGAAGCATTAAAAACTACAGCTTATGGTGCAGATGTAACTGGTACTATTGATGCTGATTCTGCAACTATTAGCGGTCCTCTAACTGCAGATTCTTCTACACTTGGTACTATTTCTTTGAGTATGATAGGTGGACAAGCTACTATACAAAAAGATGGTGCTTTAAATATCAGAGGTAACTGGATTAGGTTACAAAAACCAAATAGCACTACTGATATGATTGTTGCCAAACCTGATGGTGAGGTTGAACTCTATCATAACGGTTCGCAAAAATTTGAAACTACGTCTACTGGTGTAAGTGTTAGTAGTTCAGCAGATGCAACAATGAGTATTACAGCAGGTAGCACAAGTGACGACAGTAAAATAGACTTTGTTCATGGTTCAACAACAGATGGTGGAATAACCTACGATCATAATGGTTCTTATGCTAGTGAAGAGATGAAATTTAGAACTGGTAATAACACACCAAACATGACGTTAAATGGTTCAGGAACTTTAACTGTAGCCAATGGACTAACTCTTACTGATGGCAACCTTGTAGTAGCAAGTGGTCATGGGATAGATTTTAGTGCAACTCAAAATGCTCCTCAAAACTCTCCTACTACAAATAGTGAATTGTTTGATGACTATGAAGAGGGGCAATGGACACCAAGTGTTGATGGAGGAGGTACTACCTATGGCAATAGAATTGGTTGGTATACAAAAATTGGTGAAATAGTCCAAGTATTTTTTAACGTAAGTGTAAATTCTTTTGGGGGTTCAGTCAGATATTTAATGGGAGGATTGCCATATACTTCAAAAAATACTACTGCTTCTGGTTCAGGCTTAGTTACTTATTTTTCTAATATACATACAAATGCAACTGTGCTTACTGCAAGAATTGATGCAAATAATTCCTCAATATATTTCTCTGGAATGACTACTTCAGGACATTCACAGACGATAAATCACAATGTATTTAAAGATCAAACTGCAATCTTTGGTTCTGTCATTTATAGAGCTACATAAAAGGAGAAAGAATATGACAGGAATAGTTAAAACAGATCAAATACAAGGTGCACAAAGTACCACCGTAACAGTGCCGACAGGTAATACTCTTGCGGTGACTAGTAACGCAACTGTAGGTGGGACACTTGACGTTACTGGTGCATTAACTGGTTCATCTGCAACATTAACTACTGCTGATAATACTGCACAGTTAGAACTTGTATCAACAGATGCAGATGCAGGTATAGGGCCTCATCAAGTATTTTATCGAAACTCAGCAAGTCCAGCTGATGGTGATTTATTATGTGAACTAGACTTTAGAGGTCGTAATGACAATAGTCAAGATGTAAATTATGCTACTGTAAACGTAAAAGCTAATGATGTTTCTGATGGCACGGAAGATGGTGAGTACATTCTTCAAGTTATGACAGCAGGAAGTGTTGATACTACTATGCACATTAAACCTACTGAAATAGTTTTTAACGAAGATAGCATTGACAGAGACTTTCGTGTTGAATCAAACACTATTGATGATGCTCTTTTTGTGCAAGGTAGTAATGGTTTTGTTGGTGTAGGTACACAAAGTCCTTCGTCTCCACTTGATGTAGAGTATATAGACGGCGGTGTTCAATTAAAAATAGGTAGAACAAATACAACAGCAGGAAGTGCTTGGTTTGGAGCAGATGCAAATGCTTTAAATATAGGCGTTGGCGCATATGGTGGCGCAGGAGGTAACGTAACTACTCCAAATGGAATAAAGGTTGATGCTAGTGGTCGTGTAACTAAACCATATAATCCGTCTTTTAGAGCTATGGGTACAACTGGTGCATA
>CETK01113884.1_pt1 | contig 11216 bp, 9 predicted proteins | sample 361431 | NCBI WGS metagenome assembly CETK01 (sample SAMEA2622452, study PRJEB7988) | marine metagenome | biome: marine biome (ENVO:00000447); feature: surface water layer (ENVO:00002042); material: "saline water (ENVO:00002010), including plankton (ENVO:xxxxxxxx)" | depth 5 m | reverse complement strand
GAGTTGAGTCTGATTGGATTTATGTCTCCATAAGTTTCTTCCTTGGAGAGAATTACGTTAACTGCTTTTCTTCCATCTTTTGTTTGTTTAATTAACTTAGGTAAATCACGATATGCATCAGGGCCAATAACTAAGTCAACAATTTTTTCTTGTTCTAAAAATTTCTCTTTTAATCTTTCGGCCATACATCCCAATATTCCAATTATTAAATCATCATTTTCTAGTTTATTCTTTTTAAAATCAGAAATTCTTTTACGAACAGTTTGTTCTGCTTTTTCCCTTATCGAGCATGTGTTGATTAAAATTAGGCTGGCTTCATTTGGATTTGGGGTGGTGTCATAACCTTCTTTTTTGAGAATTGAGGCAACAACCTCACTGTCGGAAAAGTTCATCTGACATCCGTAGCTTTGAATATATAGTTTTTTGGAATTAGTTTTATTTTCGTTTATGGTGTGATTCTTGACTTCAGTTAACATAACAAATCAATTTTAAGCAAATTTAACACAAAAGGTGACATTATGACAGTAAAAGTGCAAATCTTTTTTAAACATTTACATATAAATCATTCTGATTTTAGAAAAAAAATTATTTTTGCAAGACTAGATATTGAAATATAATGCAAAACTTAGTTATAGTAGAGTCACCCGCAAAGGCTTCTACGATTGAAAAAATTTTAGGTAAAGACTACAAGGTTGTCTCTAGCTATGGTCACATTCGTGATCTGTCAAAAAAAAATATGGGAATCGACATTGAAAATAACTTTACCCCATCTTACGAGGTTTCTGCAGACAAAAAAAGTGTTCTCAAAAATTTAATTTCAGCTTCAAAGAAGTGTGATGTTGTTTGGTTAGCAACTGACGAGGACAGAGAAGGAGAGGCCATCGCGTGGCATCTTTATGATGCTATGAGTCTTTCAAAAAAGGTAGTCAACAGAATTGTTTTCAATGAAATTACTCAGTCGGCCATTAAATCTGCTGTTGAAAATCCGAGAAATATTAATACAAATCTTGTAAATGCTCAGCAAGCGAGAAGAGTGCTTGATAGAATTGTTGGTTTCAAATTGTCACCAGTCCTTTGGAAAAAAGTAAAATCTGGCCTTTCTGCTGGAAGGGTTCAATCTGTTGCTGTAAGGTTAATTGTTGAAAGAGAAAAGTCAATATCGTCTTTCAAACTTAATTCAGAGTTTTCAATTTTAGCTAGATTAATAACTAATGATAAATTAGAATTTGTAGCCACTTCAACAAAAACAGTCGATAATTTTCAAAACTCAAAAACTTTACTTGAAAGTCTTATCAATTCTAGTTTTTCTGTTAATTCAATTGAAACTAAACCATCTAAAAGCTCACCCTCAGCTCCTTTTACCACCTCAAGTTTGCAACAGGTTGCTTCAAATAGGTTGGGGTTTTCTGTAACTAGGACTATGACTGTGGCTCAGAAATTATATGAGTCAGGCCACATTACATACATGAGAACTGATTCTACAAACCTTTCTGTAGAGGCAGTCAAGAAAATCGAAATTTATATAACCCAAAAATATGGTGAGAGCTACTTAAAGACAAGAAATTATTCAACAAAAGCTAAGGTTGCTCAAGAAGCTCATGAAGCAATTAGGCCAACAAGTTTTGAAACCATTGATGCAGGTAGTGACGATTCACAAAAAAAACTATATAAGCTCATTTGGGAAAGAACAATTTGTTCGCAAATGAGCGATGCTATTTTTGATAAAACTGTTGTTAAAATTTCGAATACGAACAATCATGAGGTTAAATTTCAATCCAAAGGTCAAGTGATTAAATTTGATGGGTTTCTATCTCTTCAAAAGTCATTGTCCTCTGCTACAAATAAGGATGTAATTTTACCAAAATTTAAAGTAGGAGATATTTTAAATTATAAATCAATCGAAGCTAAAGAAAAATTTTTAAAGCCCCCGGGAAGATATACCGAAGCATCCTTGGTTAAGAAAATGGAAGAGCTAGGCATAGGTCGGCCATCTACTTATGCACCCACAATTTCAGTTATTCAAAAAAGAGAATACGTTATCAAAGATAATGTTGATGGTAAAAAGGTAAAATCTAACACTCTTGTTTTATGTGGTGATCGTATTGAAGAGATTGACTCAACAGAAATTATTGGTTCTGAGAAAAAAAAACTTATTCCAAGTGAGGTTGGTAAAATAACTAATGAATTTTTGGTCTCTAACTTTACTGACATTATGGATTATAACTTCACTGCAAAAGTTGAAGATGAATTTGATAATATTGCATCAGGCAAAAAGCCTTGGAAGTCCGTCATTAAAGTATTCTACAACAGATTTGATCCTAAAGTAAATCATGTAAACGAAACCAGCGAAAAAGTTACAGGACAAAGAGAGTTGGGAATTGATCCAAAAACCAGTAGGAAAGTTTTAGTTAGATTGGGAAAATATGGTCCAATTGTTCAATTAGGTGAAAACGACGATGGATCCAACGAAAAACCACGTTATGCAAAACTTCGCAAAGGCCAAACCATTGATATGATAAGTTTTGATGATGCAATTGATTTATTTAATTTACCAAGAGAGGTAGGTCTTTTCGAATCAGAAAAAGTTACAGTATCTGAGGGTAGGTATGGACCATATATTAAGTTTGGATCAAAATTCATATCATTAAATAATAAAGATCCTTTTACTGTAAACTTGGATGAATGTATTGATATAATTAAGGCTTTTCAAGAGTTTGAAAAAAAGAAAATAATAAATACGTTTGATTATAATAATGAAAAAATTGAGATCTTAAATGGCAGATATGGACCATATATTAAATATGCTGGTAAGAATTTTAAAATTCCTAAAAACACACAGCCATCTGAAATAAGTCTCGAGGATTGTTTAAAAATAATTTCAAAATCATTTAAAAAATAACCAAATTAATGTTTGCAAATTATTTTAGTCCCCTTGATGAAGATTTTAAAAGCTTTTTAGATAATCTTTCAAAAAATCAAATTGGAAGAAATGTAATTTGCAACGTCAATCAAAGTTTCCCTGATATTGACTCAATTGATTTTGCAATAATTTTTGCTCCTGAATATAGAGGCGGTAGTCTAGTAAAGACTCAAGAAGCTGATTTAATAAATATAAGAAAAGAACTTTATTCCCTGTATCGTGGTGATTGGAATTATAGAATTGGTGATTTTGGAAACTTGATTATTGGAAATAATGTAAAGGACAGCTATTTTGCTATAAATGATATTTTTTCAAATTTAATAAGTCAAAGCGTTTTCCCAATTTTAATTGGTGGGAGTAATGATTTAGTATATGCAATTTACAGGTCGTACGAATCATTTTTAAAAGGAGTTAATTTATTATGCGTTGATTCTAAATTTGATTTACTCGACTCAAATCCTAAGACTATTTCCTCCAATAATTATATTGGACACATTATCAAACAGGAACCCAATCACTTGTCTAATTATATTAATTTGGCTTACCAAAGTTATTTTTGTCAAAACGATGAATCCAGATTGCTTGATAAAATGAATTTCGATTATTTGCGTTTGGGTGATTTAAGACAAAACTTAACTAGTGTGGAGCCATATTTAAGAAGCTCCGACATAGTAAGCTTTGATTTGTCATCAATCAAGCAGAGTGATGCACCTGGAACAACAAGCCCTTCTCCCAACGGACTTGAAGCGCATCATAGCTGTGCAATTACAAGGTATGCCGGAATGAGTGATAGAGTTAGTTCATTGGGCATTTTTGAAATAGACCTTAAAAATGATGTGTCTAAACAGACTATCAAGCTAGTTAGTCAAATTATATGGTATTTCTTTGAGGGGTTTAGTTTGCGAAATAATGACTTCCCTAACTCAAAAAATATAGATAAAAATTTTCAAAAGTTTATAATTCCGGTTCCTGACTCTAATAATGAATTTGTTTTTTACAAAAGTCTTTCTAGCAGTAGATGGTGGGTTTCTTGCAATCTTGAACATAAATCCATCGAAGTGCAAGACATAAAAATTATACCTTGCTCATATGAAGATTATTTAGATACTATTTCGGGCGATATTCCCAAAAGAATTTTTAAGATTTTAAGCTCATAATCTCTGAAAGGTAATTGACGCATGTTGATTGAATAGCTATATTATTTTTATTTCACAATAAATTGTTTATAAAACAAAAAAAATATATATATTTAACCACACAATTTTATGAAGAATATAATGTTTCGATACCATAACGTGTTTATAAGACCACTTTTGGCTGCATTTTGTTTGTTTTTTTTGTTGGCTTATTCACAACAAGACCCACAAATAACACATAATATGTTCAACAGATTTATGTACAACCCTGCTGTCGCAGGTGCTTACCCAGAATTTCATGCAACTCTTCTTCACAGAAACCAATGGGTTGGAGTTGATGGAGCTCCAACAACGTCCAACTTGAATGCATACGCATACCTAAGTCAAATTCAGGGTGGTGTTGGAATTAATGTTATCAATGATAAGGCCGGAATGTTTAGTGCTAAGACAGTAACTGCCTCATATGCTTATCAGACAATGCTTGGTCAAAAACATAGGCTAGGTATGGGTCTAAGTTTTGGTTTTATGCAATATGGATATGATGGCACTTGGGTCACACCTGACAATACAGCAGATCAGTTTTTGCCAGATGCTAACGCATCCAAAAGTGTACCGGACATTGGTCTTGGCTTATACTTATCGCACCCTGATTATTACATTGGTGTTTCTGCTACACATATTGTTCCTATGGAAGTCGATTTTGATGGTGTTGCGGTTTATAATCAGGCAAGACACTACTATCTACTTGGCGGATATGACTATGATTTGACAGATGATTTTTCATTGAGATTAAATATGCTAACCAAGACAGATGGTGTGTCATTACAAACTGACTACAACATCAACACATTTTTTAGGGACAGTCATTGGGCTGGAATCTCATACAGGTATGAAGATGCATTGTGCTTTTTAATTGGATTTGAAGTAGCTAATGGATTTACTTTTGCCTACGCATTTGATATGGTGACATCAAAGTTATCCACTCAGGCTAATGGAAGTCATGAGGTTTTCCTCAGATATGCGTTTGAACTTGATTTCGTAGGTCGACAAGATACTCGATATAGTAACTTACGTTATCCTTAATTTAATTTATGACAATTATGAAAAAGATAATTTATTTGTTTTTTATTTGCTATGTAACCATTCACCTTTCGTCATGTGTTACTGGAAGCGGTGAACTCACCGGTAGAACAACAACCCGTTTAATGTATAGTATCGAACCGAACTACGGAATGGTTAAGTTACCAGGAGGTTCTTTTACAATGGGTGCGAATGACCAAGATGTTCCTTACTCAAACAGAAATAACTTAAAAACTATTACCATCAGTCCGTTTTGGATTGACCAGACTGAAATTACGAACAACGAGTATCGACAATTTACTTACTGGGTAAGAGACTCAATTATCAGAAAAGAATTAATTGAATCTGACGATCCTGACAAGTGGGGTTATGTTAGTGATCCTGACCCTAATTGGAACCAGACTCTCTTAGATGAAGAACAACAAAGATCTGAAGACTACCACATTGATTGGTACAGACCTCTAAACTTCCAGAAAGATGTTGTAACCGAAGCTATGATAAATACTTTGATTCTATCCGAGGAAGACCAAATAATTATGGAAGGAGAAAATATTCTAAGACCCTTTTTTCAAACTAAACTAATAGACACAAGAAAACTTATTTACGAGTATGCTTGGTTTAATCGCGAGTCTGCTGCTTCTAGAAACAATAGGTTTGAATATGATGAAGGTGTTGAATTTGATCGAAGTGATTACAGGGAGCTTGATGGTGGGAGAGCCGAAGCGTTTGTAATCAAGGAAAGAGTACCTATTTATCCAGATACATTAGCTTGGGTTCACGATTTTACTTACAACTTCAATGAGCCAATGTTTGACAAGTATTTTTGGCATCCTGCCTATGATGAATATCCAGTTGTTGGTGTTAGTTGGAAGCAGGCTAAGGCCTTCTGTCATTGGAGGACCGCATACAAATTATATCATTTACCTGAAGAAAGAAGAGTCTTCGAAACGGAGTATAGGCTTCCAACTGAAGCTGAATGGGAGTGGGCAGCTAGAGGTGGACGTGAACTGGCTATGTTCCCTTGGGGTGGGCCTTACTCTAGAAATGTTAAAGGATGTTTCTTGGCAAACTTTAAGCCTTTGAGAGGTAATTATTGGGCTGACGGATACATATATACTGCTCCAGCCGACGCCTACATTGAGAATGATTATGGGTTATACAATATGGCTGGTAATGTTGCTGAATGGACTGAAACTGCTTTCGATCCTATGTCCGATATTTTTGCTTCTGATTTGAACCCAGATTTCACATATAATGCTAACGATGGTGATCATCCTCATTTCAAGAAAAAAGTTGTCAAAGGTGGCTCTTGGAAAGATGTTGGTGCCTTTTTGCAAATTGGAGCCAGAGATTATGAGTATCAAGACAGTAGTAGGTGCTATGTTGGATTTAGGTGTGTCAAAAGTCTTCCTTTCAACGAGGACACTGAAAGTACTTTGGAAGACAGATTTGAAAAGGTTAAAAAACCAAAAAACAAAAAAAAGAAAAAAAGAAACCAAATTAACTAGTTAAATAGTTTAAATTAAATAATAATTATTATGAACTTTGCAAATTCTAAATTTTACAAAATGATAATGCCGTATTTATACGGCTGGGGAGCTTCTTTGGTAATTGCAGGAGCGCTGTTTAAAATATTAAGTTGGCCTTATGCCAATGAAATGTTAATTGCTGGTATGGGAACCGAAGCATTAATATTTTTTATGTCTGCTTTTGAAAATGCCCCCAAGCAATACAAGTGGGAGAGGGCTTACCCTGGCATCCTTGATGCTGAGGAAACTGATGATACTCCTTCGGTCTCTCAACAACTTGACAAAATGCTTGAGGACGTTAATGTTGACAAAAAAGTAATCAAAAAGTTAGGCGAAGGCATGAAGAAACTTAGTGATTCGGCTGGTGGTCTTGGTGATGTGGCGGATGGCACAAAAAAATATAACACTCAGATGCTTTCCGCTTCAACTAATCTTGAAAAAATAAATGATCTTTATTTGGAACAAATCAAATCCTCTGAGCAACAGTTCATGGCGACACAGAAAATGGCAAGTAATTTAACATCGTCCTTAGACCAAACATCTAGGCTCCACGTTGAGTTAGCTTCATTGACTGAAAACTTAAACGCTCTAAATAACGTGTATGGTGGAATGCTCAATGCCATGACATCAAAAACAAAAAGAAAGTAGTATGGCTGGAAACCACATGAGTGAACTCAGTCCTCGACAGAGAATGATAAACATGATGTATCTTGTTTTGACAGCTCTATTAGCCCTTAATGTTTCAAAAGAGGTTCTAGAGGCTTTTGCCAAAATGGATAATTCGATTGAATATGCATATGGCGATAAGTATATATCAAATGAAAAACAATATCAAGACTTCAAGAACAGGGCTGAAAAAAATCCTGAAAAGTTTCAGGAGTGGTATATGCATGCTTTAAATGTTCAGCGCGAAAGCAAGGAGATTTTAGATTCGATTCAGAGCGTCAAAAACAAGATAGAACTTTTAGCTGGTGGTTACGACAAAGATGGTATGTTAGTAAAAAAAGATGATAAAGATCTCGTAAAAAAATTACTTGTTAAAGATCCCTCAGAAAAAGGAGCCTATGGCTATGGCGTCATGCTTGTAAACGCAAGAGAAAAGTACAAAAACTTTCTACTTTCATTGGATTCACTCAACATTTACCTTGGTAATGATTCTAAGGTAAAAGACAGAATTAACCAAATACTGACAACTGATGATGTTGATGAAGACCCTACAGATCCAAAGGCAGCTGTACCATGGCAAGATGCTCAGTATAATGGCCATGTCCCAATTGCTGTAATGGCCTTTATGGCTCAAATGAAGTTAGACGTTGGAAGCTTGGAAGGTGAGATTTTGGAACTTTTACAAAAAAAGATAGGTCAAAGTTCTATCACTGTAAATTCACAAATAGGAGTCGTTAAAGCACCTAAACAAACTATAATGCTAGGTGATAGTTTTAAAGCAAGGGTTTTCATTGCTGGCGTTGACACTAATCAACTTCCTACTTTTAGTTTATACAAATATGACTCAAAAGGAAACAGACTACTATCAGCTCCCTATGATACTCTCATCAATGATGGTAGTGAGGGTCTATACTCAACTAAACCAACTAAACAAGGAACTTATTTCTTCGGTGGAGATATAGTCATTCAGTCGGAAGAGGGAGAAAAAACGTATCCATTTTTACAAGAGTACAGGGTAGATGCACCTTTATCTGTAATTTCTCCAGATAAAATGAATGTTATATACACTGAGGTAGTAAACCCTCTTTCAATTTCAGTTCCTGGTTACAGTTCTGATGAACTTCAGTTATATTCTGATTTTTCAGGTTGTAAAATCAAAAGTATAAAAAATGGGTCTTATGAAGCTGTAATTGCCAAAAAACAAAAAGGTAAAAACCGGAAGAAAACGATGAATTTATTTATCAAGGATAAGTCATCAGGAAAAATTGTTGGTGAAAAGGTAACTTTTAGAATTAAAAATGTACCACCACCAAAGCCATCTGTTAAAAAAATTCTTGGAACAGGAGATATGACTCCGCAAGAGCTTGGGACTGCAGCTGGAATTAGAGCTAAACTTGAAAATTTTGATTTTGAGCTTAGTTTTGAAATAACCTCTTTTAGATATACTTATCCAACAAATACTGGCGCATTCAAAACACAAACCTACAATGGCTGGAAATTCACACCTGACTTAAAATCTCAGTTTAATGGCCTCAAACCAGGTCAGAAAATTATTTTTGACGGCTTCGAATATAAAATAAAAGGGTCAAAAGAAAAACCATCAAAAATGTACGAATCCTTAGTAATAACAATTTTGTAAAATATGTATCATGAATAGATTAAATTTAATACTATATGTTTTTATAATATTTTTAATTTCATTTTCTCAGGAAACACCCAACAATCAGTCAACCTATTCGCAGGAGGGTATGATCAATGGAAACAACCCTGGAAACACTGTTTTCAACGGTTTTGAAAATAACAAGTCTAATGTAAATTATCCAGGAAGTGACGCTCCAAGTAGTGCTGTTACTCACAGATCAAACGTTATTTGGTCAGATAACTCAACTATAGCTTCCGATGAAAAGACAGGTTATCATTCTTATATTCCTTATCCTTATGTTAGTGAAGATGATGTATTGTGGGTTAAAAGAGTTAGAAAGTTTATTGATATTAGAATCACTCAAAATCATCCATTGTATTTCCCTATAAGTGTTGCATACTCCGATTATAATGGATGGGACGGCACATCAATGGAAAGAGGGGCAGGTGGACAAAAAATATTCAACGAAGTATTATCTGGAACTGATGCAAGAAAAAATCTTTATCAGATTCTTAGAGATGCTGCTACAACAATCAACCCAGCTACAGGTCAACCGATGGTCCCAACCTATAATATGAGTATGACTAGAAAACTTACAAAAGAGGAAGTCATCCCAAATTGGGATGAAAATTATCCAAATGCATTTGGTTTTTCTCAGTCAATTGAGGCTGATGATGAAGATGCTGATGAAATAATTGTGAACTACTGGTACGAAGCTAATCACATTTTAGGATACTTCATTGAAGAAGAAATATTCTTTGACAAGAGACGTTCAAAACTTGATTTCCGATATGTATCTATTACGCCTGTAGTTCAACATCCTGCTGAAGGAATTAGAAGAGACTTACCAACCTTTTATTTTCCTCAAGTCAGAGAGCTACTTGCTAATCACAAGGTTTTTCCAATGGACGGTAATCTTGCTCAACGTATGTCATTTGATGAATTTTTTCACAGAAAGTATTTCGCTTCAAACATTGTCAAAGAAACAAATGTTTACGATCGTCAGTTAAAAGATTATTTACCTGGCCGATCACTTGATCAACTTTTAGAAGGCAAAAGAATTAAGGAGCAGATTAGACGCTATGAAAGTGATATGTGGAATTATTAAATAATTTAAAAGCCCCGATCGGGGCTTTTTTTTAATATGATTTTTGATTTTATAATTGTAGGTCAAGGTATAGCTGGTTCTTCATTTGCATTTAATTTGTTAAGGAAAAATAAATCTTTCTATATGGTTGACAAATTAAACACTCTTAGTTCCTCTAGAGTCGCATTGGGAGTATACAACCCTGTAATATTAAAATGGTATACTAAGCCTTGGCATATTCAAAATCAACTCAATTTTTTTTTTAAATTTTATGGAGAATATGAACAGTTTTTTAAATCAAAAATTATTTTTGATATAGGAGTATATAAATATTTACATACAAATTACGATCAAAATAACTGGTTAGAAAAATCATTAAGGTTGTCTAAGTTACTCTCAAATAATTTATATTCACTCAATAAGGAAAATCTTATTAATAAAAAATTCTATGGGTTAATTAACTCTTCTGGTAGAATTAATGTAAGTGAATTTCTAGATTCATTTAGAAGTTTTTGTTTAGAAAAGAATTTGTTAGACCAAAGTCATTTTGACTATGAACAATTAAAAATTAGTAACAAAAGTGTTAAATATAAGAACATTAAAGCATCAAACATTATATTTTGTGAGGGTAGCTTTGCTTCACATAACCCTTTCTTTGATTCTCTCAAATTTAACCCAACCAAAGGTGAAATATTAGATGTCAAATTTCAAAATTTCAATTTTAAAAGTATAGTCCACTCTAACTTATTGTTTGTACCTAAGGAAGATAATTCATATTCTGTTGGTGCTACTTACGACTGGCTAGATCAAAGTAATTTGGTAACTCAAAAAGCTAAACAGAAAATTCAATTTGTTATTAAAAAAACTATTAACTCAAAATTTAATTTGATTAATCATAAATGTGCAATTAGACCGTCCACTTCAGACAGAAGACCATTTGTTGGAACTCACGTAAATTATAATAATCTTCATATTTTGAATGGTCTTGGTTCGCGGGGTGTATTATTGGCACCATATTTGTCTAAATTACTTTTTGACAAAATTTTTTATGGTAAATCTATTCCTCAAGAAATTGATGCCAGAAGGTTTTAAAAAAAAGCCCCAATTTTTTGGGGCTTTTTTTAAAAGTAAACAATTAAACTTACTTAACAATGTT
>CETK01158844.1_pt1 | contig 11251 bp, 10 predicted proteins | sample 361431 | NCBI WGS metagenome assembly CETK01 (sample SAMEA2622452, study PRJEB7988) | marine metagenome | biome: marine biome (ENVO:00000447); feature: surface water layer (ENVO:00002042); material: "saline water (ENVO:00002010), including plankton (ENVO:xxxxxxxx)" | depth 5 m | reverse complement strand
GCCGCAGCAACAGAAGCAGGAGCCGCAGCCGCAGCACTTGGCATACCCATAGCAGATACTTGTGTTTGTAATTGGGCTATTTGAGCTTCTATTTCATCTGTAGGTAGTTCTTCTTCTCTAAACAAATTTAATGTTTGTTTTAGATCCGTGATCCGTTTTGATAAGTCGTGGGCACCGATTTCCCCTTCGGGTAGATTTAAGATACCCCTTATCTGATTAACTTTATCTTTTATTAATAAATTTTTAGGATATTTGATATCAGCTATACTAAGAAAAAATGTAGCGTGTATGACATCTATTCGCCCCGAGCCATCAGTGCCCATGACTAGTCCTTGGTTTTCACCTTCACCTGGTCTTATTGGTATTATTTGAGATAAACCCCCTTTTATAGTGTCTAAATTATCTTTACTATCATCTACAAATAGTGAATCATCCGGAAGATTACCACCAAAATGTTTACCTATTAGTTCTGTAGTAGCTTCTAACTTGTTATTACCATCACACCTCATTCCTAAATTTAACCACACCTCATCAGTTGCATTTATATTTTTCCCCATCTTCAGTGCTTGTTCTTTTAACTTTATTAATTGATTATAATTATTACCACATGAAACAATAAACCATTTATGATTACTTTTTGTAATATCCTCTAATAAATTAATGATATCCGTTGTTGTATAGTTTTTATTTTCTCCATCATCTATTAATACTAAACTATCTCCAAATTCTTGTCTTGCTGCTAGCACCTCATCACCTCTAAGTTTAAGTGCCAATGTATCATCCCAATCAAAAAATATAGCTTTAGACATTTATATAATATTCATAGAAAAAAATATGATAACCTTTAAACAGAAATATCATATTTACATTATTTCTTTTTCTTTCATGAGGTGATTTGTATTTCTCCCGCATCCATCATCCTTCGTATCAATCTTTCTTCGGTTGTGAAAATTCTGTCACCATTGTCTGCGAATAGTTTTGGTAAGGATACATAAACTATTCAAATTTTCTGGAGAGTAATGAATTCTTTAAGGTACCTTAGAAAAAATTTGAAACTAAGGTTGAAGAATTTCAACAACACTAAACATAGATACTCAGAGAACCACATACACTCGCAAAGATGCCCACATTCCCACGAAACAAGCTCCGCCTCCGCCTCACGGAGGAACACCCTCTCTACAAGAAGAAGATCAACGAAAAGAAGAAGAGAATGATATTGAAGAAGCTCTACAACCTCCCCCTCACAGTGAAGGTGAAGATCTTCAAGATGGCAGTTGCCTCCAACATGATCAGATGGGAAGAGGAAAATAAGGTCCATTTCTACGATGCTCTAGAATTCATAGATTCTGGGCACGACGAAGACCCATACAGAACATACGGTCAAGGTATGTTTCTCTATCCTCCGTGCGCGGCACCCCCGAGAGGGATTGAGAAGAATGGAGAGTGGCATCCAGATCATTACTGGGCGACAGATGAAATATGGGTGCCTGAGGAGTGTGGAGGGTTTGAGTTTAGTCGGGTGCCTGTATTCACACCAATTCCACTTTGTTTGAAGGCAAAATCACTAGGGGATCCAGCGAAAGATCAAATAACTCATGTTCAAATACCATCTTTCGCTGTTATACCGAGTATCATTAGAGAGAGAGAAGGCCACTTTAACAGATTCGTAGACTGCTCCGGAATGCCGCATATCCCATCTTCAGAATATGGTATCTTCTGGTACCACAAAAAATGTAGGTGCTTCTTGTGTGACAAAGTAAGATATACGACGTATAAAAAGGCTTGGTGGAATCTTCCGGAAAATGACAAAAAAAAGGTTGAGGGTAAATTCTGGGAGCGGCCTAACGGTCTTTCAGGGGATTGGAGAGACGACAAATGTTGGTGTTCTATGGACTACGCATTAAAGACAGATAACTGCCGCTTGTCTCTACCTGTTTACTGGCAATACATCGCAGGGTGGGATGAAAATGATGGTTGTCCTCCTTCTGAAGAACGAAGTGAATGGGAAATAGAGAACCGTTACAATTAGATAGAGAAAGATATAAACATCATATTTTTTGTTTAAATTTGAAAAACAATAACGATAATTCTAAAATACGAATACAGAAACACTCAACGATGGCTCCTATGATCCCCCGCCCCAACATGAAGATCGCCCAGAAGATCGCCACCCTCCCAATTGAAGTCCAGTTCCAGATCCTCCGCCTGAGTCTCATCTCCAACTTCAACTACACGAAAGATTATCCCGAATGGAAACGGGATCATCAAGCTAAGGGATACTATTTCCTTTCTTTCATAAATGGTGCAGGCGACTTTCAGCGTTCCGCCATGAGAGCGCAGATTGGGCAACCATATGAAGTTAACGTTTATTGGAAAAACCCACAATCCCCTCTGCTGAGTAATGTCCACCCCAACTTCAGCGTAATGAGACCATGTTCACGATACATCTCTACTGTGGGATTCCATAAAAAGAAAACAATCCCAATAGAGAAAATGGGGGTTGTGTACCTTTTCACAAAATGGAAACAACAAAAAAAAATGTCTGATAGTCACATAAAAATGATAGAACCCTTGATAGAAAGCAACTCTTGTGGAAAGGTAAGAAAACATATCCTACAAGAAGATATACCTGATGAATCATACGATAATGCCCTTTCAGGGGCATCACCATTCTGGTTCTATAGGAACTGTCGGTGCCAAAATTGCGACGGTGTCAGAAAGTTAGGATATGATCAACTTTCAGCTGAAGAAAAAAAGAAAGTAAAAGTTGTCACGAAGGAATACAAAAAGGGGCTTAATCCCACAGCACCAATGTTTGTCCCCAAAGATCTGTCCACAATCTCAAGAGGTATGCAGAAGATTTATAACGCACGATAAATAGAATGATATAGTTCATAAACATAATATTTTTTGTTAAATTTGAAAGATATCTTTTTTTATCATAAAAACACCAAAGATTAGTCTGTGATGAGATTGATCTCTGCGATCCAATACCTTGATACGGATGTTGGCACCTATTTGCTGGAGACCTACTTGACGAAGGATGAGTTTTCTGAATGTACAATGAAAGGTACTATCTTACCCTATATAAGTTCTCTTGATGACCTCTTCTACAAGGATGGTTTTACGGGTAATGATGCTTTACACATTGACCGCAATGATCCAGACAGATGTGTTTCTCCTGAACTAGTGAGATTGAGAATCAAAAACCAAACAGAGAACGCTGTGGCGAGGCTGCGCAAGAAACCTGACCCCGTAGTTACAAGGGGGATAATAACATCAAGGAATTATGTCACCGAGTCAGCTAGATTATCAAGACTACAGTTTATGGCAAAAGTCCTCTCAAAACAGGTCAAAGAATATGTTCGCGTTGATGAAATAGAAGTTCCAGGTGTAAACATTCCTCGGGGAACGAGATATCTCGGCTATGATGTGAAGTGGAAAAATATGGAGATAAAGTTTTCAAGAAGTGCATTTACAACTTAACCATTAGGTTTGTTCTCAATAAATCCAAAAACAGTAATTCCATATATTTTTTACATTCTTCTAGTATCTCATCACTACCTTTTCAAAGATTGAAAAAAAAGATAATGTTTTTTCATTATAATGGTAATTTCGTTGTTATCCATTTAAAATCTATTAGATAATAAGGATAAAAGATGAACTTACTAGAACTATCAGATGACATACTTGAAAAAGTATTCATAGAGCTAAAATATATAGAAAAACAAAAATATTATGATAAATGTAGAGTGTGGTTAATGAAAGAAGTATCAAATCTTATGGATATAGGGTATTACATTGATGTTGAGAAAAGTTTTAAAAAACTCAATGAGCATGGACACCTTTGTGAAATAGCTGATACAAACTTTAATAGAATTGTCTTACTCAATGAACTTAAATACTATTTTTTTAAAAAATCCCAGTAACAATCCCACCCTCTCTTTTATAATTAATCTTTTCTAAATTAACAAATCCATCTGAATAAGTATTAAATTTTTTTAAATCATTGATAACTCTCTCGGTTCCAAAAAATGGATGACCAATTACCTCTCCAGTAATTCCATGTCCGAGGGTAGCATAGGTAAAACCTTGTACAATGATCGGAAAGCGATTTTGAACAACAACTGTGTAAACCCCTTCACAATTTCTTATCTGTGGAGGATTGAGACTAATTGGAAACGTCCATTGATAGTTTTTAGTATCTACTATTGGATGATAAGGTGTTAGTGAAAGACTTATTGCCTTATTAGAGACAGTTGAAAGTAGTTCTTCACCATCATAAGAATTTGTAAACACCAAGCATTCGACGGTGCTAATGACAGTTTCATCTACATTATTAGGATCACATGTTAATACTAAGTCCCCTTTTTTAAGATCTTTTATTTGTCGTATTGTTTTATCAGCCATAAGGACACCACTGGAACCAATGCAACATCCTCCACCGGCATTATTATAAACCGACATACTTCTTAGAGGAGACCTTGATACAGTTTGTTCAGGAAAATAAACTTCACCACCCCTTGTCCTTACGGGAGGAGGTTGTCTTTTTACAATATCTGGTTTAGGTGGAGGAATAGCTTCAAAAACTGTTGAGAATCTATCACATAGTCTATCAAACATTGGCGATTTAAAATTCCATATACCTTTATCTTTAAAATTATTACATATTTCATTGGTGTATGCACCCATTAAAGAAAGAAGATAATGTCTTCCCCAACGATCAAACCAATTTTCTTGAACCCCACGAGTTGTAATATTAAGCGCTTCTTTTATTTGGCCTTCAAAGTCTTGAATTATATTCTGAATATATACGTCTTTAGAAGATCTATGATATTCTTTCAGTGTTTTACAAAAATTGTTGATATAATCCTTAACTCCACTATCACTACATGATTGCATTGTAGAAGCTTCTCTAATAGAATTAATAGCACCATAACGAAATAATTGTCTATTAACCATACCTACATTAAATGTGTTATGGTTTGTATTAAATGTCTTACCATTTTCAAGTGTAAGAGTTACATCGGAAAAGTTCTTAGTACCTGTTGATTCCGATTTGTATCTACTGAATAATATTAATTCTTCCGCAGAAGAAGTATCTATATCAAATACATAATTCTTTGTTTTACCATATTTTAGTGAATCAATTTCTATTTCTTGAACATCAGAACCATCTTCAAAAAGAGCACCGTGTGAAAGGTTAATCTGAAGTTTAGGATAAGATGTAGCAGTTGTTAATATATTACTAATACCATTAATAAAAACACTTCCTAGTATAGAAGCATCCGGAATAAAAGAAAATCCATCTCCACCCGAAATGTTAGATATATTTGCAAGTAGATTTGAATCTAGATTATAACCAAAACCATAGGTTGTAATTGGACATTTAAAATTTTCTGTTTTAAAGTACCTTTCAAGAGTTGCTTCATGACCCCTCGGTGGCTCAATATTAGGGACGCCATCGGTCAATAGTATAATACCTTTATTCTTATCAGTTGGAGATGTTTCTTTAAGGATATCTAAGGAAGCAAGGATTCCCGACCACATATTAGTATTAGAGATAGGCTTCAAGCTATCAAGTTGTTGAGTGATAAGCGATTTATTTTCTGCAGTACATGATTGATTACTGACAATAGTTTCAGCATGTGAACTGTATGTTACAATTGAAATATTATCATCATCTTCTAGACTAAATAGAATCGTTTTAGCTGCTGAAATAGTGAGTGAAAGGACAGAAATACCATGGCTTATTTTTTCATTCTTAGCACCTTTGAGAGTAGCTTCATCAAACATTGAATATGATACATCAATACAAAGAACAATATCAATGGGTGGTCTCTTTTCAATTTCCGGAGTATTAACAGAGACAACAAGTTTCCCTTGAGTGTAGTATTGATTTATTGTAATTTCATCAAGTTTACTCTTATAAGGTTCTAACATTTCTTCACATATTCTTGAGTCTACTTTTAATTGATCACTTTGAATCTTATCTCGGATAGAATCAATACTACGTTTAAGGGCTGTATTATCACTAAGCATAGAAGGATCAAGATATTCACGTGTAATAGGTGATTCTTTTTTTGTAGAAAGCCATGTTATGATACTTTCTCTTTCATAAGTATGTCCCGCTGGATCAGAAACAGGGTTTTGCAAAAGTTCTCCTGTGATCGGGCAATAAAAATCAGGGGGGATAAATATTCGTTCTTGTTGTGGCTCGGGTTCGGGTTCAGGTTCCATGATTGATTAACATACTATTACAATGGTTATTGTATTTAAATAATAATAATTATATTTTATTATATTTTATTATATTTTATTATAATATAACATGGGTAATTCAAATTCAATAAGTAATGAAGAATGTGATGCTAAAATTAGAAAAATGGTTGAAGAGGGTGAAAAAACTGGTAAACAGGCAGGTAAACAGGAATATATAGAAAAAATTAATAATAAAACAGATATGATGTTTGAAATGATGATGGATGGTTTAAAATCGGAAGCATTTAAACAAACAATTTTTACAAAAATAAGACAAGATAAAGATAGCTATATAAATCATATAGATAAGCATGTAATGAATGGTACAATTTCTGTCCCTGATAATGATAATCCTACATATGAAGAAAAACAAGAATATATTTCTAGAATAAGTGATAATGTAAATAGAGAAGTTGTTAATATTATAAGATCATTTGATAGTGAACTTACTAGTGAAATTAGTGATAGTAAGATATCTAAAATTAAACAGGATTGGGATCAAGGAATAGAAAAATTATTAGAAGTAATAGATGACGATATCCCCTTCAGTCATCGCAGCAGCGCTGCTGCGACTAATAGTGCTAATTTTCTAGGTAGTCTAGTTTATACAATGTTACTTAAAAATGATTTACGTAGACAACTATTTAATCGGTATAAAGGAGTTATTTATAATCCACCTTATATAGATGGATCAGCTGGGGAGGGTGACGCATTAAATGGAGAAGAAGGTTTTGTAAATAATGTAGATGATGATAATGATGAAAATAAATTTTCAAAGATATTATTGATATTAATAATCGTTGTGTTATTTCTCCACTTATTTACAGATTTGAAGATATTCTAAATTTGAATATTTTTTGAAAGAAATCTAAAACAAGAAAAAAAATGGATCACAACAATCGCTCTTCCAAATTGCGTCAAAATCTCATCAATGCTATCATAGAAGAGTTTTCAAAGGTTGATCCTAACACGGGAGATATACCCGAACTAGAAGATTTATGGAAGAGAGTAGGAAAGATATACGATGAAGATACGAAGATGATTATGGATGCTATGGAAAAGAAAAAGAGGGATGTAAAGATCAATAAGTTTCCTGAAGATATGAGAAAAAAGAGTATTGCGAATTATGCTGACTATTACGAACTCAATGTTAAAAATGTATCAATCTATGATGTGTTTTGTAGTTCAGCTGGTATTAAGGGATGGGCTACAGAATATGGGGAAAACGTAGACCTACTGACTTGAGAATGCTGGTCATTAACATTTGTTCATCCATAATTAAATATATATTCTCCCATATTTTTATATTAAATTTGAATATTTTTTGAAAGGATTCTAAAAAAACTAAACAAAGATGTCTCAGCGATTATCTTTCAACCTTTTCTCAGAACCAACGATCTTCCCAGACGACCATGTCGGAGGTGGCGTTGGCAGACGGACCGCAATTGACAGCGGGACTTCAGGCAAAGCTGCAGATCCTTCCCATATCACGTTTGATGATTTTGATAACCCTTATTCTATTATCAATTTGTATCCTTACATTTTCCTTGTTCTATTAGATATTGTCTTCATCTGTATCATTTGTAAGTATTCAAGACATAAACTAATCACTTTAGTTGGATCCTTATACTTCTCTATATTACTCCTGGCATTAGCACTAGAAATGTATAGTGATATTACTTCACTCCAAATATGCGATACTCCGTGGATCTGCTATGAAGGGGAAGATGGTATGCTTGATTATTCATCAAATTTCTATATATCTAAAGGTGAATGTTTTGACAGAGGAAATAGTGTATATGATTATGCGGGTAATCATAGGGATCCGGATGTAGGAGAGTGGAGTTGTCATGATTCAAAATATGGGTGTTGTTATGTAGATGAACATTGTAACATTGCTGTAAAAAATGATTACACATACTCTCAATTTATAAATATTGTTAATGAGACACATCACCATAGAATGGTTATGGGACTTGCTAAAAAGGATCAAACTGGTTCTAACTGTCCCCTTATATCAGATTTAATTGAAGATGAAATTAATCACGAAAAAATGAGTGGATTAAAAATTTGGTTTGGATCTCTAGTACTAAAAGTAGCGGTGTTTGTATCTCTCATATTCTGTATGAATCCAAACGACAAAGGAAAAGGATACAAAAAACATCAAAATTCCCCAGGTGATGTTGAAGAGCCATAATGGTTTAAAGATATATAATAATATCATGAATAAAATGCCCCTGAATTATAATAACTCTGGCGTTAGTATTAGTAATGGTAACTCTTTTGTTGATATTATCAAAGAAGTCACACAAAATGATAAAATAGGGGGATTCTCAGGTATTTATGAATACAATGGTATTCGGTTAGTTGCTTCTACAGACGGGGTTGGAACTAAACTTAAACTGTGTAATAAATATAAAAAATATGATACAATTGGTATTGACCTTGTCGCGATGTGTGTAAATGATATTATTTGTCAAGGAGGGAAACCTCTATTTTTTTTAGATTATTATGCTATGGGTAAATTAAATACTGATGTTGGCAAAGATATCATTTCTGGTATTAATATAGGATGCCAGCAATCAAACTGTATGTTGTTAGGTGGAGAAACTGCGGAAATGCCCTCTCTTTACAATGAAGGAGATTTTGATTTAGCAGGGTTTTCTGTAGGTGTCATTGAGGGTGAAACCCTACCTCAACAAATGAAAGAAGGTGATAAAATATATGGATTAAAATCTTCAGGTGTTCACTCAAATGGTTATTCACTCATTAATAAAATCCTTGAAAAGAATGATTATAGTCCTGATGAATTATTGAAACCAACAAAAATATATGTAAATGATATCATTTACCTTAGAGAAAAATATGGTTCAAGTTTAAAAGGAATATCACACATCACTGGTGGGGGTATTATTGATAATATACCCCGTATTATTACTGAAGGCTTCAATATGAATATTACAGAAACATGGGAAGTACCAGAAGTATTCCATTGGATACTTAAAAATTCTGATATGACTATTCAAGAAATGTTACAGACCTATAATTGCGGAATAGGTATGGTCCTTATTTTTGATAAAGAAACTACTATTGACCCAGAAGATGAATTGATAAAACTCGGAGAAATAATTAAATCAGAAGATAGTATTGTGGATTATCAATTAATTGAAACATTATTCAATTAAATGATATAATAAATTTGAATAATATTTAAAATTTTTTTTATCTTTTAGTATATAAATATGTTTGATGTATCAAAACAATATATTAATCACCGATGTGGATTACACTTAGCCGAATATCAGAAGAAAGACCCTGTAACAGGTAAATTAGGAATTATTAATGGAAATGGTAAGTTTACAGCATGTCACGATCACATACATATTACTAGGGAAAAATATGATGAAATTATTCCTAAGATAATTGATGAATTTGTAAATGCTGGTTTTGTGAAAACAGAAAAGTTCTTTGAAAAAGAAATAGATGTTTGTAAAGAATACGAACACCTAAAAGGTGATACTATTAGTCCAAATGAAATAACTGCTCAAAAGACAAGTAAATCAAATAGTATTATCCGAAAATATATGCCTCATATCCATGAGGTTGAAGATCACAAGGGAGATAATATTATAAAAAATTGGACAAAAGAAAATATTGAAAAAGCTTTTAAATCACTTGATAAACCAAATGCGACAGTTAACAGTAATTTTTCAGAATTTAAGAAAAAGATAAAATTTAATCCAGTAACAATCTATTCTCCAATTATGACAAAATCAATTGTAAAGACACTTGATTGCAAAACAGTATTTGATCCATGTATTGGATGGGGTGGACGTATGATAGGGACAACATGTTTAGGTGAAGAATATCATTACACAGGATGTGAACCATTTACAAAAACATTCAGTGGTTTAGAAAATATAGTTAGTGATTTAGATATTAGTGATAATGTAACACTTTACAACAGAGGTGTTGAAACTGTTCTAGAAGAATTAGATGATAAACGATTTGATATGTGTTTGACAAGTCCACCCTATTTTGATCTGGAGGTTTATTCGCATGAACCTACACAATCAATAGAAAAGTATGGAACATATGATGAATGGATTGAAGGATTTATAAAACCAATTATTGAATATGTATGTTCACATGTAGAGAAGTATAGCTGTTGGTCAGTGAAGAATATCAAAACAAAAGAAAAGTATGGTCTTTTAGATGATGTGATTCGTATCCATGTAGAAAATGGATGGAAACTAGATAGAGAATATTCAATTAAAAAAAATACTAAGAATAATAAGAACGCTAATGGAGATGTAACATATGTGTTTATTAAAGAGAATTAAGATATGTTAAGAAAGGTTTTGAAAACATAGTTTCATCAATATTATCTGAAAGATAATTTAGTTTTAAATTAGTTGCGTCTTTCCATTGATTCCAACCAAATCCAGCGCTTCTACAATACTTACCCGGAATATCACCTGAAGGAAGAGATTTATTAACTTTTTCTGTAATGTGTTTTAGGAATATTGGAGATGTAAAATTAAATTCAACTATAAATTTTAATTTGCCATCAATGAAACCACTAACAACCATTAGAATATTACTTTCTGTGTATTTTTTTAATCTACTATGAGTAAAATCTGTAAATTGTCCCCCACCCCCTAGTTTCTTACCACCTGTAGCATTTTGTGGTTTTACTTCAACAAGTCTTTTAGATCCGGGAACGATGCCGTCTTCACCTAGTTTACCTGGACTATTTTCATATCCACACTGATACAGTGTTATTTCTTCTCTAAATGTTGATGAATTACAATCATTGGCAGATTCATGGATTAAATTATAAATAGTTTGATCTTTATGGTCTAAGGACTTTGGAATTTTATCTAATGCATAGTTTACTTTATATTGTAGAATTTCTCTCTTAGATATTTTTTCTTGAATCTGGATTTCTGTATATTCTCCATTTTCACGCAGTTGTTTTTCGTATTCC
>CETK01148591.1_pt1 | contig 11261 bp, 13 predicted proteins | sample 361431 | NCBI WGS metagenome assembly CETK01 (sample SAMEA2622452, study PRJEB7988) | marine metagenome | biome: marine biome (ENVO:00000447); feature: surface water layer (ENVO:00002042); material: "saline water (ENVO:00002010), including plankton (ENVO:xxxxxxxx)" | depth 5 m | reverse complement strand
GGATTTATAAATTCTGGCACTTGGTCAACAAAAGCAATCAAAGAAGCACAATTATTAGGAGAAGTGATTGAGATTGCTAGCTCAAGGGATAAAAATTTTAATTATATACCAAAAACCTATAGTATACCTGCTGATCTTGATTACCTTCATTTAACCACCAACAATACAATTTTTGGAACCCAGTTTAAAGAAATTCCACAAACTTCAGTACCTCTTGTAGCAGATATGAGTTCGGACATTTTTTCAACAAATTTTGATTATTCTAAATTTAGTTTGTTCTATGCTGGGGCACAAAAAAACCTTGGCCCTGCAGGAACAACCCTCGTAATTGTTAAAGAAGATATATTGGGGAAAGTTTCTAGACAAATCCCATCAATTCTTGATTATTCCTTACAAATCAAATCGGGAAGTATGTTCAATACACCTCCTGTATTTTCCGTCTACACTTGTCTTTTAACCTTAAGATGGATTGAAGACAATGGAGGATTAGAGGAGATAGGAAAAAAGAATAAAATAAAAGCTGATTTAATTTATGATGAAATTGATAGGAATTCAAAATTCGTAGGATTTGCTGATAAGGATAGTAGAAGTACAATGAACGCTACCTTTAACTTATCGGAACCATCACTCTCAGATTCATTTGATACATTATGCCAAAACGCTGGAATAAATGGTATAAAAGGTCATCGTTCTGTTGGAGGTTTTCGTGCTTCGATGTATAATGCCCTTTCAATAAGTAGCGTTAAAGCATTAGTAGAATGCATGCAAATTTTAGAACAAAAAAATAAATAGTTTATATGAAAATTCTAGCAAATGATGGAATCTCAAAATCAGGCATAGATAACCTAACAGAAAATGGATTTGAGATTATAACAACCAATGTAGCTCAAGAGCAACTAATTAATTATATAAATGAAAACAAAATTGTTGGGCTACTTGTGAGAAGTTCTACAACCGCGAGAAGAGATCTTATTGATAGCTGTCCAAGTTTAAAGCTAATTGGCAGAGGTGGTGTAGGAATGGACAATATTGATGTTGAATATGCAAAATCTAAAGGTATCCATGTAATAAATACTCCGGCTGCTTCATCTGCTTCTGTTGCTGAGCTTGTATTTGCACATTTATATGGGGGTGTGCGTTTTTTATTTGATTCAAACAGAAATATGCCCTTGGAGGGTGAATCTAACTTTAAAGGTCTTAAAAAGGCATATGCTAAAGGAGTTGAACTAAGAGGAAAAACATTAGGAATTATCGGTTTTGGTAGAATTGGACAAGAAGTTGCTAAAATCGCACTAGGAATAGGAATGAAAGTGATGGCATCTGATAAATTCATGGATAACGCAACCGTTAAAATAAACTTTTCAACTAGCCAGAGTATTGAGGTCAAAATTAAAGTTCATCCCTTTGATAAAGTAATTGCAAGTTCAGATTTTATTTCCCTTCATATTCCTGCTCAACAAAAGTATGTTATAGATTCAAATGTGATATCTAAAATGAAAAAAGGTGCTGGAATAATCAACGCCGCAAGGGGCGGAATAATTGATGAGGTAGCTCTTGTAAAAGCTTTAGATGAGGGTCATTTATCTTTTGCTGGATTAGATACTTTTGAAAATGAACCAAAACCTGAGGTAAAGTTGCTAATGCATGAAAAAATTTCATTAACACCTCATATTGGAGCCGCTACACTGGAGGCTCAAAATCGTATAGGTGAAGAATTAGCAATTCAGATATCAAAATTGCTTAAATAAATTTAAATAAATTGTATTTAAGTCAATTAAAGAAGAAATGGGGAGTTAGTTCTAACTTCCAACTGATTATTATTTTTATTGTATTTGGAATTACAGGTTCATTGAGTGTTCGCTTGGGAGAGCCATTGTTGAATTTAATAAATCTAGTACCTGAAAAGTTTGAAACTATACCATTTGGAAATATTGTTTATTGGACCATAAGAATCATTGCAATTTTTCCACTATATCAAATTTTATTAATAATAGTGGGAGCTGTTTTTTTTCAATTTCGTTTTTTTTGGAATTTTGAAAAAAAAATCTTGAAAAAAATTGGTTTTAAACGCTTTTTTAAAGATTCCTAGGATAAATTTGATTTAACAAGATTCAAAAACTCGTTCCGTGTGTCAGTATCTTTAAACGCGCCTCTGAAACCGGAAGTTGTTGTAGTTGAATTTTGCTTTTGTACCCCACGCATCATCATACACATATGAGAAGCTTCAATAACTACAGCTACACCTTTTGGATTAAGAGTTGAGTTAATACAGTCCAGAATCTGCTCAGTTAAACGTTCTTGAACTTGTAACCTTCTAGAAAATATGTCCACAATTCTTGGAAGTTTACTTAAACCAACGATATGTCCGTTAGGAATATAAGCTAAATGAGCTTTCCCAAAAAAAGGTAGTAAATGATGTTCACAAAGTGAGTATAATTCAATATCTTTTACAATAACCATTTCATTATAGTCTTCTTGAAACATTGCACTTTGTAAAATCTGCTCAGGATCTTTTTCATATCCCTCTGTAAGAAATTTTAGTGCTTTTGATGCACGTTCTGGAGTTTTTAATAAACCTTCACGATTTTTATTTTCGCCCAAAAGATCTATAATCTCTTCAAAATAAGATTTGATTTGATCCGTTATTGGTAAAGTTTCGATGTTAAAATTTTCATTCATTTTTTTGTATCAATATAATTTTTAAAATATGTTTTTAATTTGTTGATCTTCGGTGTAATTGTATAACTACAATAGGCTTGATTAGAATTTTGACTATAATAATTTATATGCTCCTCAGCGATATAAAAAGGAGTTGATTTTTTTACCTCAGTAACAATGGGATTATCATATATTTTTTCTGAATTTATTTGTTTAATAATTTCAAATGCAATCTGTTTTTGTTTAACTTCTGTGTAATAAATACCAGACCTATATTGAGTACCAATATCGTTGCCCTGTCGATTTAAAGTAGTAGGGTCATGAGTGTTAAAAAATATAAAAAATATATCTTCTAAATCGATATTTTTTGGATTATATTTTAACTCAATAGCCTCTGTATGACCTGTTTTTCCTCTACAAACTTCCGAATAGGAAGGATTTTTTACAGTTCCATCAATATAACCTGGTTTAACCTCAATTACACCTTTAATGTTTTGAAAAATTGCTTCTGTACACCAAAAACAACCTCCTGCCAAATAAATAATTTTAATTTTTTTTTTTTTTAAAGTTAAACAAAATAATGAAATATTGAATAGTGACATTGGATTTTGATTCATATATTCTTTATTCAACTTAATTAGTCTATGAGTAATGCCATTCATATTAATTGTTTGATATAAGCAATAATATTTTAAATTTGAAATAGTATGGATACACTTTTAAAAGCAAACAATATCTCAAAGGATTACGGGAATTTAAAAGTCTTAGATAACATCAGTATTAAAGTTGAAGAGAAAGAGATCGTTGCTATTGTTGGACCCTCGGGTGCTGGTAAAACAACTCTTTTAAATATATTAGGAACTCTTGACAATCCAAATTATGATCTTAAAACCTCAATAATTATTGATGGTAAAGATGTAACAAAAATGAAAGAAAATTCAATAGCAAAATTTAGAAATAATAATATTGGTTTTATCTTTCAATTTCATGAATTACTCCCAGAATTCTCAGCTCTGGAAAACGTTTGTATTCCTAATTGGTTGAACAAAGAAAATATTAATGTAGAGGCCAAAGCAAAAGATCTTTTATCAAGTGTGGGATTAATCGATAAAATTAATCATAGACCAGATGAACTCTCAGGAGGCGAAAGACAAAGAGTTGCTGTTGCTAGAGCACTAATTAACAGGCCAAAGATTATTTTTGCAGATGAGCCTAGTGGAAACTTGGATTCAGATAATGCAAATCAACTTCACAAAATTTTTTTTGATTTCCGCAACAATCTTAATTGTAGTTTCGTGATTGTTACTCATAATAATGACCTAGCTAAGCGTGCAGATAGAGTAATAAATCTAAAAGATGGGCAGATTAATTAATGTTTGTTAAGGATTTAAAGGATTTTTTGGATGAAAAATCTTCAGTATATGAAAACCCAAATTTTTTAGAAAAGGATCCGATCAAAATCCCTCATTTATTCAAAAAAAAAGAGGATATTGAAATTTCAGGATTTTTAGTTGCTTCTATATCTTGGGGAAACCGCGCAACTATAATCAAAAATGGTCTCCGAATGATGGAATTGATGGGAAATGACCCTTACAACTTTGTTACTTCTCATAGGGAAAGAGATCTCAAACGTCTCACTTCATTTATTCATAGAACGTTTAATGGTTATGACTTTATATATTTCATAAAGGCTCTTCGTCATATCTATAAAAATTACGGAGGCCTTGAAAAAGCCTTTTCAAAATTCCCAAAGTCTTCTAGAATGGATGAGAATATTTATCACTTTAGGAAGTGTTTTTTTGAACTATCCCATGACAAAAGAGTAAAGAAACATGTTTCGAATCCATTGAATGGGTCTGCAGCTAAAAGGATAAATATGTATTTAAGATGGATGGTAAGATCTTCAAAAAATAGAGTTGATTTTGGGATTTGGAAAAAGTTAAATTCCAGTCAACTTTCTTGTCCGTTAGATATTCATACTGGAAACATTGCTCGTAAACTTGGTCTACTAAATCGTAAGATAAATGATCTTAGGGCGCTAAAAGAATTAGATGAAGTTTTAAGGAGTTTTGATGCATTAGATCCAGTAAAATATGATTTTGCACTTTTTGGCCTTGGTGTTTTTGAAGGTTTCAATAACAACGATATGAGGTTTAATAATAAAAATAGGTAAATTGATTCATAGAGTATTACTAAAAGATGTTTAAAAAAATTTCTAAATATTTTGGTCCAGGTCCCTTAATAGCTGCAGCTTTCATAGGACCTGGGACAGTTACTCTTTGTTCTTTAGCCGGAGCAAAGTTTGGTATGTCCCTTTTGTGGACAATTATTATAGCCATTTTAGCTGCCATAATTTTGCAATCAATGGCTATAAAAGTGAGTATTCTATCAAAAAAAAATTTAACCCAGGCTATAAAGGATGAGCTAAAACATCCGATTGTTAAAAATTTGATATTAGGATTAATTCTTGTAGCAATTCTTTTTGGAAATACAGCTTACGAGGCAGGAAACATAAGTGGAACAATATTGGGTATTGAAACTTTACTTGGAGAATTCAAATTTAATCTAGGATATATCTCATTTAACTTTTATTCTTTAGCAATTGGTATTATTGCAGCATCTCTTCTTTGGACTGGCAAATACAAAATTATTCAAGGTTTTTTAATTGGTTTGGTTATAATTATGAGTATATCTTTTTTAGCAACTGTTTTGTTTACAAAACCCTCAACTAGAGATATAATTACAGGTTTATTCTCTTTTGAAACTCCAGAAAGCAGTTTGTTAACTATCATAGGTTTAATTGGTACTACTATTGTGCCCTACAACCTTTTTCTTCATTCTGAATTAGCAAAAAATAAATGGTCCAAATCAAATGAACTTGAATATGCACTTAAAGATTTATACATATCCATAGGTATTGGAGGTATTATTTCTTTAAGTATAATAATTTCTGCTTCAGGTATAGAGAATGCAAGCATTTCAGGTGTGAGCGATTTAGCGTTAGGATTAGAACCTCTATTTGGAAAATTTGCAAAATACTTTTTAGCGATAGGGCTTTTTTCTGCAGGAATAACAAGTACAATAACAGCACCTATGGCAGCTTCTTATGTAGTTTGCGCATGTTTTGGATGGGTTCCGAATTTAAAATCAGTTCACTTCAGGATAACATGGATTTTTATTATTTTATGCGGTGTTTTAATATCAGCATTAGGCCTTAAACTTATACGTGTAATAGAATTCGCTCAAATTGCAAATGGAATATTACTTCCAATTATAGTAGTTATTCTTCTTTGGATGATGAATAAATCCTCAATCTTAGGTAATTTTAAGTATAATATTTATCAAAATTTAGTTGGGAGTATTATCGTAATTATTTCACTGTTTTTGAGCTTTAGAACACTTTTAATTCTGGTTAATTAAAATGAATAAAATAAATATTAATGTTGATATGGGAGAAGGTTTTAATATTGAAGAAAAATTAATGCCATTAATCAACTCTTGTAATATATCCTGTGGGGCACACGCTGGAGGCACTTCAGAAATTAAAAGAGTAGTAGGTTTAGCTAAAATTAATGCTGTGAAAATAGGTGCACACCCCTCCTACCCTGACAGGAAAAATTTTGGAAGAATTTCAATGAAAATTTCTAGAAGTGAATTAATAAAAAGTATAAAAAATCAATTATTAGTATTTGTTCAACAACTTGACCATCCTAAAGATTTAAACCACATTAAACCTCATGGTGCATTATATAATGATTGTGTTAAAAACAAGAATATAGCTCAAATTATAGTCGAAATTGTAGAGAAATATTATCCTGAAGTTTTAATTTTTACCATTCATAATGGTGAATTATATAAACTCGCTCTCTCAAGAGGATTAAATGTTTATAGTGAAGCGTTCCTTGACCGTGGATATAAAGATAATGGACAATTAGAAGATAGAGCTAAAAAAGGAGCGATTTTAAGAGATGGGACATCTATGTATAATCAACTTTATAATATTCTTGAGAAAAAACAATTGAAAACAGTTAATGGTAAATGGATTAATATTACCGCTGATACGTTTTGTATCCATGGAGACCATAAAAATGTATTAGAAAATTTAGTGCTGTTGCACCAATTATATAAAAATTATCTTAAAAAGGGTGATTGATTTATTTAAATTTGAAATTTCTGCGTTAAATAATAAAACAATTCTTCTCGAATGGAGAATGGATCCTTCAGATACTCTTTTAGAGCATCTAATTAAATTTAAAAGTTTAATAGAAAAAGATTTTCAGGTCAATAGATGTGTTACAGGATATCAATCTTTATTAATTGAAATTAAAAACAAAATTAGAAGCCTAACTTATTGGGAAGAGCATTTAAAAAAACTACAAAAAAAAAATAAGACTATCATTAAGGGAATACATTGGAAGATTCCAGTCTGTTATGATCTAAAATACGCTCCAGATCTTTTAAACCTATCAAAAGAAATAAATCTCAATGCAAGTGAAGTAGTTAAATTGCATTTAAGTACTCGTTACAGAGTTTATTTTCTGGGATTCTTGCCTGGATTTCTATATTTAAGTGGTTTAAATAGTAGATTATATCTACGAAGAAAGAAAAAGCCTTTACTGAAAGTTCCAAAGGGTGCTGTCGCTATTGGAGGTATGCAAACAGGAATTTATCCCAATATAAGTCCAGGTGGATGGCATTTAATAGGCAATACCCCCGTAAACTTATTTAATCCTAAAAAAAAACCTCCTTGCTTCGCAAAACCTGGTGATTGGATTTCATTTGAACAAATTGACTCTGATACCTACACTAAAATAGAATCTGAACAAAAAAATGGTAATTATCAATTAAATAAAATATGATTGAAATTCTACAAACTGGTATTCACACATCAATACAAGATATTGGTCGGCATCACTTCAAAAATTTTGGAGTCCCTGTTTCAGGAGCATTAGATCAGTCAGCTTATCTAATTGCTAATAGTTTATTAAATAATTCACCAGAAGCTGCAGCACTAGAATGTTGTATAAAAGGACCAAAATTAAAATTTCATGATGACTTTTATATATGCTTAACAGGGGCAGAAATGAATGCGAGATTAAATGATGAAATTTTAAAAAATTACAAGCCTTATTTTGTAAAAAAAGAAGACATTTTATCTTTTGGCATTGCAAAAACAGGATGTCGAACATATTTAGGAATTAGCGGTGGTATTAAAACTGAAAAAGTTCTTGGAAGTAGAAGTCAGTATAAAAATATTACATCTTCAGATAAGATTTCAAAAAACACAATAATACCTATCGGTAAGTCGAATTTTAAACCAGCTGTTGGAACAAGAGTAAAAGAGCAAAAAATTAATTATGCAAATAAAAAAATTGAAGTATATAGGGGTCCAGAGTTTAAATACTTAAAAAAAGAACAACAAAAATTAATTGAAAAAAAAATATTTCATATTTCCTCATTGAACAACCGAATGGCTTATCAATTGAAAGAAAAATTTATACACAATCTACCACAAATTTGGACATCTCCAGTAATTCCTGGAACAGTACAATGCACACCAAACGGAAGTATTATAATTTTAATGAGAGATTCTCAAATCACCGGAGGTTATCCAAGGCTTCTTCAACTTACAGAAAGTTCAATTCAATTGATCTCGCAAAAAACAACAAACAGTAAAATACGCTTTAAAATACTACCAAAAATAATCTGATTAATATTTATAATAAACATTATGCTTATAAATCATAAATAAATAGACATTGAAAGTCTTTAAATAAATTGTTTCTTATTTTTGTGTTGTATTTATAATAAATGAAAATACTCTTAAAAAAAGCCACCTTAATCAATGATAAAAGTGTTTTTCACAATAAAAAAGTAGATATTCTTATAGAAAATGGTTTGCTAAGCAGAATTGATGATCACATAGACGTTGAGGCTGACCATCTAATAAATCTTGAAGAACTCTATGTATCCTCAGGATGGTTTGACCCTAACATATCTTTTGGTGAACCAGGTTTTGAAGAAAGAGAGACACTGGAAAATGGATTACTCACAGCTGCTAAAAGTGGTTTTACTCATGTGCTTTTAAATCCAAACACTAACCCAAAAACTTCGACACTAGCAGATGTAAATCATTTGATTCAATCAACTCTTTCACAGACTACTAAATTGCATGTTAGTGCAGTGCTTTCAGAAAAAAAATATGAGGAAAAAATGGCATCTCTTTATGACATGCATCTAGCTGGTGCAAAATCATTTGGTAATTTTAATGAGACCATTATTAACCCAAATGAATTAAAAATTGCCTTAGATTATATACAAACTTTTGATGGAATTCTCCAAAGCTATCCAATAGATAAAAAACTATGTAAAAATGGACAAATCCATGAAGGAGAAATTAGTGTAAAATTAGGATTAAAGGGAATCCCTTCAATATCAGAATCAATCCCACTCGCACGTGATATTCAAATACTGGAATATACTCAGGGAAAAATGCACATACCTTACGTATCAACTGAAAAAAGTGTAGACTTAATTCGTAAAGCGAAAAAAAAGGGTTTAAATATCAGTTGTGCGGTTGGGGTACCACATCTCTTGTTTACTGATAAAAAACTAATAGATTTTGACCCAAACTTTAAAATTATTCCTCCCTTACGAACTGATACAGACAAAAATGCACTTCGTGAAGGACTTTTGGATGGTACTATTGATATGATAACTAGTATGCATCAGCCTATTAATCCTGAGCTAAAAGATTTAGATTTTGTTCAGTCTGAACCTGGAAGTATTGGTCTTGAGGCTTGTTTTGTTGTTCTTCAAGATAAATTTCCTATTGAAAAAATAATTTCGTTTTTGACAAGAGGAAAAAAACGTTTTGGAATAGAAGATCATAATTTTAAATTAAACACACCTGCTGACCTCACTCTTTTTACCCCAAAGGGAAATGGAATTTTTTCAGAGAAAAATCTTTATTCTACAAATAAAAATTGCATGTTTTTAGATATGCCAATTAAAGGTAAAGTTTATGGATGTATAAGGGAAAATAAGATTCTTCTTAATGCCTGAAAAATGTTGAATTACCTTATCAGAAAAGCAAAAAATATTGAAAATAGTCCAACTATAGTTTTAATTCATGGGTATGGTAGTAATGTAGAAGATTTATTCTCCTTTAAACCTTACTTGCCTGATAATTATAATATAATTGCTGTTGAGGCGCCACTTAAATTGTCTTATAATAGTTATGCTTGGTATCCGCTTTACCCAAAAAACGATGGAACTTTTGATTCTAAACTTGAAGAGGCATGGGATGCAGTTTATTTATTAGAAAAAAATTTAGATCATTTAGTTGATAAATATAAATTGAATAAAAAAGATCTCTGTTTATTGGGATTTAGTCAAGGATCAATACTCAGTTGGGCACTTGCTTACAGTAGACCGAATAAGATAAGACGTATTGTCGCATTAAGTGGTTTTATACATGAAAGTATTGATACATCGTCTAAGCCAACTTTTTTAGCTTACGCTGCACATGGAACGACAGATATGGTTATACCAATTTCTAAAGCGAGAAACTCAATTTTACAATTGAGTAAAAAATATAGCCAAATTGAATTTTATGAATTTCCAGAAGGTCATACTGTTTCCCAAGAAAATATGAATCTTTTTTTGAAATGGTTGAAAAAAACCGATTTGTAAAAATTATTTAGAATATATACTTAGAGTGTCATAGGCTAAAAAAATATTCTTCGGTAAAGAAGAGCTCACTTCATTGTGAAAACCCATTAAATGACTTATGTGGGTTAAATAAGCGATTTTTGGAGAAATTTTAGCGACTAGATCAATAGCCTCTTGAAGATTTAAGTGATTAGGATGTTCATCAATTCTCAAACAACTAAGGACAATTATGTCAAGGGCTTTTAGTTTTTTTAACTCTGAATCATTTATTGTTTTTATATCAGTCAAATAGCAGAAGTTATCAATTCTGTAACCAATCACAGGTAATTTATTGTGCATTACTTCAATTGGAACAATATTTTTACCACCAAATTTAAAGTCTAATTTTGGAGATATTACTTTTATTTTTACTGAAGGTGCCCCTGGATATTTGTTTTCATTTGAAAATATATAATCAAAGCGTTTTTTGAAGTTATCAATTACTCTCTGACTTCCAAATACTGGGATATCACCTTGTCTAAAAAAAAATGGTCTAACGTCATCTATACCAGCACTGTGGTCTGAATGCTCGTGAGTAAAAAAAATTCCATCTAAATGTGTTACTTTTTCCCTTAACATTTGATGTCTGAAGTCAGGTCCGCAATCAATGACGAGATTTATATTATCCCATTGTATCAGAACCGAAACGCGTAATCTCTTGTCTTTACTGTCTAAACTTAGACAAACAGGGTGTTTACTTCCAATTACTGGTATTCCCTGAGAAGTTCCTGTCCCTAAAAAAGTAATTTTAAGCATCTTTTCAAAGGTAATCTTTGTTAATTAATTCTACAATCTTCGTAAATTTGAGTATTATTAAGCCATCAAATGACAGTCAATTTACCTGGAGAAAAGAAACTTGAAAACCGTCCTTCAATAGAAGCAAAAGCACT
>CETK01154227.1_pt1 | contig 11290 bp, 8 predicted proteins | sample 361431 | NCBI WGS metagenome assembly CETK01 (sample SAMEA2622452, study PRJEB7988) | marine metagenome | biome: marine biome (ENVO:00000447); feature: surface water layer (ENVO:00002042); material: "saline water (ENVO:00002010), including plankton (ENVO:xxxxxxxx)" | depth 5 m | reverse complement strand
ATAAAGAATTAAGACTTTACATTTTTTATATTTATGAAATAATGAAAAAAACTCAAATAATTTAGGTCAATGCGACTCAAGTAGATTGTTTTGATCTCTATTTTTTCTATTGATTTGAGTTTTAATCGACCTAATTAATTAAGAAATGAAACGTAGAAAATTCAATCAATCACTTGCAAATACTATTACTGCGATGAGCCTTAGCCCCAGTTTTGCTTACATTCCAAATGGATTTGGTAAGAAGAAATTAGGTATTGCCCTTGTGGGGCTTGGAAACTATGCCTCACGACAGTTGGCTCCTGCATTAATGGAAACAAATATGTGCAAATTGAAAGGTATTGTAACAGGAACTCCTTCAAAGATAGATCTGTGGAAAAAGACCTATAATCTTGAAAACCATCAAATATATAATTACGATAATTTTGACAATATTGCTGACAATGACGAAATAGATATAGTTTACGTTGTCCTGCCCAATCACATGCATAAAGCATTTACCATAAGGGCTTTTCGAGCTGGTAAGCATGTCATTTGTGAAAAACCAATGGCTATGAATGCTCAAGAGGCCACACAAATGATTGAGGAAGGAAAAAAGACCAATAGGGAACTTTTCATTGGGTATCGCTTACATTATGAACCACATCATCGTGAAATCATTCGACTGTGCCAGACAGAGGAATTCGGTAAAATTAAATTTTTTGAGGGAGGATTCGGCTTTCGAGTAGGTAACCCCAATCAATGGCGATTAAAAAAGGCATGCGGTGGTGGTGCTTTGATGGATGTTGGAATTTATGTGATCCAAGCGGCCAGATATACTATAGGTCAAGAACCTATTGCTGTTTCAGCTCGCGAATTTAAAACAGATCTAGTGAAATTTAAAGAGGTGGATGAGTTGATCACGTGGCAGATGGAATTTCCAAATGGTTTGGTAGCCAATTGTACAACCTCCTTTTCTGCCTCGACCAATCATTTGTACGTTGCTTATGAAAAAGGTTTTGTTAGATTAAGTCCTGCCTATACCTATAGTGGATTGTCAGGTTATACTCGAAAATATAAGTTTGATTTCCCTCAAGTGAATCAACAGGCCTTACATATGGACGGTATCGCCAATAAAATAATGAATGGGGTTCCTCATCTTGATGTTGGAGGGGAAGAGGGATTAAGTGATATGAAAATCATTGATGCCATTTTTAAATCTGTTGAGGAAGATGGAAAGCGCGTTATGATTTAATTTTATAAAGCATTTTTATTTCATTGTTTTAACAGTATCAGTGAGTTTTATGAATCAAAATAGATGAGATTAGTGTATAGGTGAAATTTAAACTACTAAACGACTAAGGTAATTACCTCTTAGATTACGATCGAAAGTAATAGCTCTTTCTTTTCCGGGACCATTTGGTAGATGCAAAATCAAATAATTCCTGTCACCAATATGGAGAGGAAGCTGGAGATTATAGATAAAAGTGCTTGTTATTGTTCTAGTAACATGGCGGACGGTGGATCAAGATATAACTCTACTGAAGGGTGTTTTCTCAAAATCGATGCAGGACATGACTCAATAATCGCTCCTTGTAGGGCATTTTTAACCGCATTGGCTTTTCTTTCCTCCGGTACAAAACAACTAATGTGTTCTGCGCTCATAATAGTGGGAATGGTCAGAGTGAGTGCGGTTTTAGGGACAAAATCAATGCTTTCAAACCAACCCTCGTCATACTGTTGTCTTCTACAATTCTCATCTAATGCGACTATTTTAACAGATTTTTGGTCACTAAAATCTGCTACTCCTGGATCGTTAAAGGCCAAATGTCCATTTTCTCCGATTCCTATACATGCGATATCTGTAGGATATTCTTCCAACAATTGAGTATAATTTTCTATGACTTCATCTAAATTTCCACTATTGGTATTGATTGGATAAAAAGCTTGTGGAGTGATATGTTGGATAATATTTTCTCTCAGATAATATCTAAAACTAGCAGGATGACTTTCTTCAAGTCCAATATACTCATCTAAGTGAAAAATAATGACTTTTTTCCACTCTATCTGTCTATCCCTTAAAGCTTTTAAAAACAATAACTGTGAACTCCCAGTGGCAAGAATAATGTGGGCTATTCCATTTTTAGAGATTGCATTAGCAATCTTTAATTCTACTGCCGAAGCTGCCTTTATTGCCAATGATTCATGTGGATCTATGTAAACTTTCAAAATTAATATTTAATGTAACGTTATAGTCCGTTGGGTGAGGATTGAACTTTTCAAATCTAATTCAATATTTGTGATATTTTTATTATTTTAAAGAAACCTTTTTATCATTTCTATTATTTTAAAATTAATTAAATAACAATACAGCAATGGGAAAAAAAGTATTAATTTTTATACTAGTCAGTCTAATTCTCTTTTCTGTCACGGGTTGTTCCCTTCTTCACAAAAGAGCAGCTTATGATAATTATGTTAATAGGAGTAAAAATTAAATAATGATTCGAATAATCCTTTTAGCATTTACGTTAGCTTCAAAACATTAAAGAAAAACACTTTCGATGATTAAAGTTACTATTTCTTGATGACTCAAATGAGCTATATAGATCTTTACTGTTTAAGCAAATGTCAAAAAAAGCTAAATACCGCACTTATTTAGCAATTAACTTTTTGTTCATTTTATATTAAAATTGTTTTTTTGATAGTGTTAAACTATTTATTCTTAAAATTATGATTTTCGAATTTCATTAATGAATTTGAAATTATTGCAAATAAAATTATTAACAATCCTAAATAAAATCTAATATTCATTAATTCGTCTTCACCAAAAATAATTAGTGCCAAGATAATACCGTAAATGGGCTCCATATTTATAACCAGCATAATGGTATATGGATTCAATTCTTTCATTACTGCTACAGAACCAGTTATTGCATAAGCAGTACAAAGTGTTCCCAGCAAAGTAAGCCAAATCCAATCAAGTATAGTAATAGAGATAAAATCATAACTACTAAATTCAAAGGTTATTAGATACAAACTAATTAATAAAAAACCGATAAACATTTCGTAAAATGTAATAGCTGAAGGACTATTTTTATTAATCAATTTTCCATTTATTAGCGTGAAAAGAACACCTAAAAAAGTAGCCATTAATGCCACTATCATTCCCCACCAATCCTTGGGAGAGGAATAGAAAATAATAATCATACCGACCAAAGCAATGACTCCGCAAAGGAATTCGTATATCAAAAATTTCCGTTTATAAAAAAATGGCTCTAAAATAGCAGTCATCAATGCACCTGAAGACAGCATTGCCAATGTTGGGGATATCCCTATCATTTTTATTGCTTTGAAAAATGTAATCCAATGAAGTGAAATTAGAAACCCTGCAACAACAATTTGAAGCCTGTTTTTGGACTGAATCAAAAATGCTTTTCTGTTAGTTGATATAATAAAAAAACCTAATGAAACTGCGGCAATGAACATTCTTAACCACACAATATAAAGTGCGTCTATACTAATTAGAGCACCTAATATAGATGTGAAACCAAAAATAAAAACAATAAAGTGATAATGTATAAGACTTTTTGTTCTTCTTCCAATCCTCATTATTTTATATAAAAATTATCAAATTTAAAGAACGAAAATTTAAATATGAATACACATTTTTTTAGGTGTAAAATTTTGTGTTAAGCTAATAATTCAAATTTTTAAAATTTATGAATTATGACATTGGCATAATTTTGCATATAAAATTCTTTTACTCTTAAAAAATACTTTGAGTTTACTTTTATTCATAATGAAACTTTTAATTTCTAAAAAAGTTTAATAAGTTTAAACAATAACTTAAATTCAATTAGATGAAAAAATTATTATTTCTAATATTTTGTATTCCATTATTAGTTGTTGCTCAAAAGAAGAAAAACGGAACAATTTATATTGAGCACCCTGCAATTGACATTGTAAAAGAATTTGACTTGGCATTTATATCTGGTGATTCTGAAAAGATTAAATCGTTAGTTACAGAAGATTTTAAATTCTACAATGGTCTTTCTACAAATTTCGTTAATAATAAAGGTGCCGGCACATCAGTTCTTATAAGAAATTCAAAGTATTGGAGTGATAAACTTGATGATTTTAAAATTTCTTCAAGACCAGGTGCATATCCTGATGCCTTTGAATTTAAAGAGGGGAGATTATGGGTATATACCTACGATATATTAAGTGGTTATGATAAGGAAAACGGTTTTAAGATTAATACTCCATATGATAGATCAATTATGTTTAATGAAAAAGGAGATAAAATACACCGCATAATCGAGAGTTTCAACACCGCCCATTTCACAAAATATAATAACTCATTTTCAACTATAGAAAATGGAAAAATTTATAAGGATCACAAATTTATTGGAGTTGTGAGAAGGATGATGTCAAATTTTGAAAGAGGTGATTTAGATAAAGCATATGAGGACTTTTTGCCTAATGCTAAATTATTTGACATAAATCTTCCATTTGGAGAATCAAGATCTATTGAGGAGCACAAAAAAATGAGCCAAGAACTCTATGAAAACTTTGAAATTGTTTCGGTAAACGAATGGGGTTATCCAGATTTATTAGAATACAATGGAGACGGATACTCTTTAATTTCTTGGTGGGTTATTATATTGAAAAACAGAAAATCTAAAAAAGAATCCAAAGTTTATCTTCATTCTTCAATAACCCTTAATAACGAAGGAAAAATACAAAGATTAGTTGACTACTATAACGGAGCAGCCTTAAATTAAAATACATATAAACAATCAAAAAATATTTATGAATAAAAAGTGCTCAATATCAAGTGCTATAAGGAAATTAATTTACATATAAATAGTAACTAAATATACACCTAATAGAATAGATCACCCTAGTTGGGATTTTTTTAGTGTACAATAGAGAATTTCATATTGAGAAATTCATTTTAATGTATTTTTTAAGCTTTTTAGCTTTATTCAAAGGCAATTGCCAGTGCTTTATCTAAATCTTCAATAGCGAACTGTCCGTAGAGTCTTTCGGTTGTTTTGATACTATCATGTGCAATTAGTTTGCTAACATGATATAGAGATACCCCTTTTTGGAGATTAGATATAGCAAATGAATGCCTGGCTACATGGCTTGTTACGTTTTTACCTTTTATTCCAGCTTTTAGGCTCCATATTTTTAATAGGTTGTTGTTGTGTCCATCCCATTTGAAATTAGTAAATACTTTATCGTCTGCTCCGAGCCTCTCAGGAAGGAACTCTAAAGCTTGTTTTGGTAATGTAAAGTGAAGTCTCAACTTATTTTTACCTGTTATTAAATCAAGCATAACATTACCTTCAATAATTGGTAAGTGTTTCCATTTTAATCTGTTTATATCTCCTGCTTTTAAACCCGTATAACATGCAAATAGGAAAGCTTTTTTTACAAATGGCAGAGAACATTGTGTAGCTTTTAATTGTTCAATTTCTTGTTTAGATAAGTATATCGATTTTATTGATTCTCTGTGTGGTACAGTAATATTTTTTGCAGGACTATCCATTATGAGTTTTTGGTCAACAGCATCATTTAGCATTACACAAAATTTAATATAATATGTATTAATGCTATTTTGAGAAAGCTTAGATTTTCCAGCCTGTCTAATCGTAGCTTCATTTTCAAGATAGGCTTTAAACTCCATTACAAGATTTTTATTAAGCTGTGATATTTTAATATCTGGATTGTAACCTCTTGATTCCATAAAGGCAACAAAATTTAACATAACACCTCTGTAATTACTTGCAGTATCACTACTATTTGCTCCTCTCTTTTCAATTACCCACCTCCAGTGTTGGAGTAGGGGGGTCTCTCCACCGAAATTCCCATTTAAAGTCCTATAAGTTCCATGATTTAATTGTTTTTGTATGGCATCCATTCTCATTTGAACAATTCTTTTGTTCTCAGCATTATGCTTCTGCTGTTCGTCGTTAAATGCCCTGTTGAAGAATCTAATATCACTACACATTTGATACTCTGGTTTTGTATGTTTTCCATAGTAGATTTTAAACCTGTAGTAATGCATGGCATTTTTACAATTGATTCTTGTTTTTGTTACAGTAGCCATGTTATTTTTGGTATTAAGTGGTACAAATATATTAAATGTACCATATTTATACCAAAAAAATATATAAATTTTTTGATTAAAATATTTTATATAGTCTATTAATAATGCAATATATATCAATAATTGTATAAAGAATAATTTTATTACTTTTAGTTTTAGAAATTATAAAACTTTCGTTTTAAAAAGTAATATTTATATTTTAAATTACTATTTGACACTAATTACTATAAAACTCACTAGTTTTTAAGCCTTTCCTTTAAATCGTATTATACTAATTAATCGTGCTGTTTTACTTTTGTGGATTAACTGTTGAATTTAAAATCATTAACCTTCAATTAATCTATTTACAAGTTTTTTTTCAATATTTTTTAGTCTACAAAAATAAATCTTGGAAAATTAAATTACTAGATTTGATATGTGGAATAGATTCAAAGCCTAATTAACCTTCTTTAAAGGATGTACTTAAAACAATTAGTTTTTCATAAACTGGTTATCATTACCTCTTTCTATGCCATCAGCTGTTCGACAATTATTGATCAAAGTGTCACTGAAACAAGACCAAATATACTCCTTTTTATAACGGACGATCAAAGTTGGATTCATAACTCCTTTGCGGGGGAACAAGCCATTAAAACTTTTGGTTTTGATCATGTTGCAAGAGCAGGAATTTATTTTGAAAATGCTTTTTGTGCTGCTCCCTCGTGTTCTCCCTCAAGAGGCGCAATCATCACCGGACAGGAAATATGGCGTTTGGGTGAAGCGGCACAACTCTTTAGTGCAGTACCTGAAGAATTATCTAAATCGAGTTTTCCACTTTTACTTGAAGCCAACGGTTATTATATCGGATATACCCAAAAAGGATGGGAACCCAACAATTTTAAAACCTTTGGGTGGGAAAAATATCCTTTAGGATCCTCCTTTAATGATCATAAAACAAAGCCTTTGACAAAGGGAATTGTCAAAAACGATTATTTCAGTAATTTTAAAGCCTTTTTAAACAATAAAGAGGACACCAAGCCCTTTTTCTTTTGGTGTGGTACTTCAGAACCACATCGTGCCTTTGAAAAAGGGTCAGGTATCGCTAATGCAATTGATACTAATAAAATCTTTGTCCCTGGCTTTCTTCCAGATGTTCCAGAAATAAGAAGTGATATCGCTGATTATTTGTTGGAAATTAAATGGACCGACCAACATTTGGAAAAAATGATAGCTCTATTGAAAGAGAGGGGAATATTGGAAAACACATTGATCATTGTGACAAGCGATAATGGTATGGCATTTCCTGCAGCAAAAGCTACACTTAATGAATATGGTATCCATATTCCTTTGGCAATGAGATGGGACAAAGGAATTAAATCAGCAGGACGGTCAACTGACGCTATGGTCAGCCTGACAGATTTGGCACCCACCATTTTGGAAGTTGCTGAAACAACAATTCCACCAAACATGACCGGTAAAAGCCTGATAGATGTCTTTAAAGAGTTAAAGACAACAGAAAGAAACTATGCGTTCTCTGCAAAAGAACGGCACACTATTTGTCGAGCGTCAGATTTGCCCTACCCTCAACGTGCTGTAAGGGATCGTCGTTTCCTTTATATTCGTAATTTTGAACCCAATCGATGGCCAGCTGGATCACCTACACTTAAATCTTCTCACGGTTGGACCTATGGCGATATTGATCAATCTCCTTCATTTAACTATCTTAAAAAATATAAATCAAAAGCTGCAGTCAAAAAGTATTTCCTTTTTGCTACTGCAAAAAAACCATCAGAGGAACTATACGATATCACTGTTGATCCTCAATGCCAAAAAAATCTTATCCAAAATGATGAGTTTAAAGCTGAAAGAAGCAGATTATCAAAAGTTTTAACTGATTACTTAATTAAAACAAAAGACCCACGGGTAATATTAGAAACATCCCCCTGGGACAATTATCCCTACTATTTTAATAACCCAAGGGGTATTACCCCCTTTCCTTTCGTACAAAATGATTAAAAAAAAAATCTATTCTTTTATTGTTTTTCTTTTTTACTGGGTATCGTATTCTCAATTTGGAACAATTGGTTATGATTTCAAAGATCCCTACATCAGTTTTAAAGGACTTGAATTTGCTGTTCGGCTTTCTACGGATAACAATATATACTGTCCCAATCCAAAAGAAATAATTGTAAATAAAATTTCTAAAGATGAAGTTTTATTAACTAGTAAATCTCTCTCCGCTGCTGGTGGGCAAATTATTTCTGAAGGTTTTATAGAACTGAAAATTAAAAAGGGTAATGAATCACGTATATCTATAAGCGCTAGGGCAAGTCATCCAACAGAACAAGGGAAAACAATTTTAGTACTTATTAAGGGTATTGATGTAGAATCAATGGTTTCGGAACAAACACAAGTGAAAGGAGTTCAAGTATTTAATAAAAATAAAGGCATTCGGGTAAGTTACCCTTCACGTGCCGCTACTATGCCTTTGGTTTTTTTTACTTCTCCTGAAAAGGAGTGGTATGTATTATCAAAAGACCGTGAAATCCGAAGAAAAGGATTTGGCTGCTTTTACGATCATTTAAGCCATGAGCCTGTTGTCATGCTTAGCCATGATACTGATATGAGAAAAATAGACACCTCAATTCAAGCTCCAGATTGGGTTTTGGGGTATGGACGCAAAAGAATCGATGTTGTGATAGAACGTTGCGATGATCTAGAAAAGTATTTTGGAAGCACCCCCTATTTGAAAAAACCAAAACAGCACACCAAATGGATTGATCAGCTCAAAGTAGTCACCTTTTTGCATGGTGTTCACTGGACAGGTCATCTTTTCAATACTTACAAACAAATGGAGGAACAGCTGGAGTGGATCACTAAAACCATTAGCGGGCGACAAATCATGGCCTTCTTACCAGCTTGGGATGGTCGCTATTATGTAAATTACCCAGAACACGAACCAGACTCCCTTATGGGCGGAAAAGAGGGGCTTAAACAGCTGGTAAAAAAAGCACACAGCATGGGGATAAAGGTAATTCTGATGTTTGGAGGCCCCAATTTATCAACTTTTGAGTTTTTGAAAAAAAATAAAATGTCAGATGCTGGATTAAAAACACCTGATGGTCAGGTTAAAATTCAAAATTGGCTTGATTGGAATACAGATCTTCAAATTGAAACAATGGGATTAATCATGAATTTTGGTCATCCGAAATATCGAAATTACATGATATCAAAAACTGTTGACCTTTTTGAAACCTACGGCATTGATGGTATTTTTTTGGACGGTACACTTCGCTGGCAGAACAGCCCAGATTACTCTGCTTACGAAGGCCTAGTCCAATACACTAAAGAAATTAGAAAACGCTATCCTCAAAAGATGATTATGGGCGAAGATGGATATGATGCCATATATGGGCTTTTCGATCTCTTTCACACCTCTGGTGGACCCTTGGGATTAGAGAACTATATGCTAAGGTACACTCGTCAATTTTACTACTTGGCCTATCCTGCCGAAAATGGAAGTGCCGGAATTCATGAAATTGGTTGGTCTAGTGACTCCCACACCATCAAAAATGCTAAGCCTGAATTCACTATCCCATCCATATCCATTTTTAATGGTCATATTCAAAAATATGGAGTCCAGATCAAGAACAAACTAAAAGTATACAAAAATTGGGAACTTAAACACGTCCCAATTATGAACAAATAATGAATAAATGAACACTAGAGGTAACCAACGATTACTTTCTATGGATACACTTAGAGGAATGGATATGGCCATCCTTGTTGGTATTGGTGGTATCGTAGAAACGCTTTCTGAAGCGTTAAACTGGCCATTGCTTATAGAACTTGAAAAACAATTTCACCATGTAAGTTGGGAAGGGTTTAGGTTCTATGACCTGATATTTCCGTTATTTATGTTTTTGTCAGGAGTTGCAATACCGTATGCAATCCATTCTAAAGTTGAAAAAGGAGTTGTAAAAACAGCACTTTTAAAAAAGATCTTTACACGTCTTATTATTTTAATTGTTTTAGGACTTATTTATAACAGGACACTTAAAAATGGATTTAATGATGTACGTTATGCTAGCGTTCTTGCTCAAATTGGGGTTGGGTACTTTTTTGCAGCATTGATTTTCCTCTATACAAAGCAGGTGAAAAAGACTATTTATTGGCTTTTGGGTATTATGGTTGGAGTTACTGTTTTGCATCTGTTTGTTCCGGTTCCTGAATTTGGTGCCGGAGCATTTGAAAAGAAAGCTAATATAAATAGGTGGTTGGATACCTTAATACTTGGTGGTAGTGATCCGGAAGGAATATTGTGTATGGTTTCGGCAATTGCAATAACATTAATGGGAGGATTGTCCGGTTACTTATTAAGAAGCGTTGATTTACCTCAACAAAAGAAATCAGTTTATCTTTTATTGGCCGGATCTATTCTCATTTTAACTTCACTGGCAGTTAGTCCTTTTTATCCCATAATTAAGAAACTATGGACAGTTACATTTATAATGCTTACTGGTGGTATTAGTACAATATTGCTTTCTGCCTTTTATTTTCTTATTGATGTAAAGGGATATCAAAAATGGACATTGTTTTTTCGTGTTTTTGGAATGAATTCTATAACGATCTACATGGGAAATAAGATTCTAAATTTTAAGCACTCAAGTAACTTTTTTCTGGGATGGACAAACACCCATTTTACAGAAGAGTGGGGGGCTGTTTGTAATGCAATTGGTGTTTTAGCTTTACAATGGGCACTTATGTATTTCTTATACAAAAAGAAGATTTTTTTAAGAGTTTAATTTAAGAACAGATAGTGATTGAATTCAAGACAAATTTAGAATGGCTAAAGAAAGATGACATAAAAAAAGTTAGTTATAATAATTTGTTTTTTTATTACATTTAAAAAACTTGATTAATCAAATTTTTTTCTCTGTAACTTCACTGCAGATTCACATTAAATAATAATGGACAACTTAACGAAAACTCAAAAAATTATATTTGCAGTAGGACTTTGGGTTGCTGCAATATATTTCATTTATCTGTACTTTTCTGATTAAAGGCTAATTGAATCAGACCCGGGGAAACCCCTATAGTAAGGGTGGCCATAGATTTAATTATATTTATTAAAATAAGCACTTTAAGTCACCTTTTTAACCAATTTTAATATGGATTTGAGGGCATTATTTCCCATGACTTTAAAGATTTCACATT
>CETK01025248.1_pt1 | contig 11299 bp, 13 predicted proteins | sample 361431 | NCBI WGS metagenome assembly CETK01 (sample SAMEA2622452, study PRJEB7988) | marine metagenome | biome: marine biome (ENVO:00000447); feature: surface water layer (ENVO:00002042); material: "saline water (ENVO:00002010), including plankton (ENVO:xxxxxxxx)" | depth 5 m | reverse complement strand
GTAACTTCACATCGCAAAAATTTTCTAGGCACAAAAAAGTGTAAGTTCTTACATTCTCAATAAGATTACAGTTTTATCATTAAAAAATATTAGTTGCAGATTATCTAGTCGCAGCCTAGTATTATAACATCACTATATAATTTACGCTATCCTAAAAAGTGTAAGCGATTTACAATTATGCCATTAATCACCAGAGCAGAAGCAGCTAGACAGATGGGAGTAACAGTGCAAGCAGTTTATATAGCTATTAAAGAAGGCCGTCTTACTCCGATAAAAGATGAGAAAGGTAAGATTCTCATAAATTCAGACACCTTAATGGACGAATGGACTAAGAAGACACAGTTTTTAAGAGTAAAATCAACTAATTTCAAGCCAAAAGCAGATAAAGTAAGTAAAACAATGTCATATCCTGAGTACAACGAATCAAAAGCTAGGACTGAACATTTAAAAGCAGAAATGATGGAAATAGAAAAAAAGAAATTAGAAAATGAATTAGTACCAGTAAAAGAAGTTGAAGAAAAATGGGTGAATGTTGTTTCTGTTGTAAGAACAAAGATGTTAGGTGTATCTAATAAAGCAAAGCAAAGATTACCTGATTTAGATAACAGTGCATTAGCTTGTATTGATGACATTGTTAGAGAAGCATTAGAGGAATTAGCTGTTGCATGAGCAATATTTCTAAATTAGAAAAAACATTTTTTCAATCATTCAAGCCACCAAAGAAATTAAATCTAAGTGATTGGGCAGACGAAAATTTTTATTTATCAGCAGAATCATCAAGTGAAGCTGGAAGATGGAGGTGCTTGCCTTATCAAAGAGGAATATTAGATGCAATCACAGATAATAAAGTAGAGCAAGTTATATTAATGAAATCAGCCAGAGTTGGCTATACCAAGATGATAAATATAGCTATAGCCTACCATATAGAAAGTGATAGCTGTCCCATTATGGTTGTCCAGCCCACTATAGAAGACGCTGCTGGTTACTCAAAAGAAGAAGTGGCTCCTATGTTAAGGGACGTAAAATGTTTGCAAGGCTTAGTAAGTGATCCAAAGGCTAAAGATGGATCTAATACTATTCTTCAGAAAAATTTTCCCGGTGGTACTTTAGGTTTAGTTGGTGCAAATAGTGCTAGAGGTTTTAGAAGGGTGTCGAGAAGAATAGTTTGTTTTGATGAGTGTGATGGTTATCCTATTGGTGGTGCTGGGACAGAAGGAGATCAAATTACTTTAGGTATAAGAAGAACAGAATATTATTGGAATCGAAAAATTATTGCTGGTAGTACTCCAACCATCAAAGATTTTAGTCGTATTGAAAAAATGTTTTTAAATACGCAACAAATGCGTTATCACGTTCCTTGTCCTAAGTGTGGACACATGCAATATCTTAAATGGAGTCAGTTTTGTTGGTTAGACAATGATCCAGATACGGTTAAGTATAAGTGTGAATCTTGTGCCGAGTTGATAGATCATTCCCATAAGAGAAAGATGGTAGAACAAGGTGAATGGAGGGCAACAGCAGCTAGTTCAAATCCTAAACATATAGGTTTTCATATTTGGGCTGCTTATTCTTATAGCCCCAACGCTTCATGGTCAAATTTAGTAGAAGAGTTTTTAACATCAAAAGACGATCCTGAGCAATTAAAAGTTTGGATTAATACTATTTTAGGAGAGACATGGGACGATAGCTACCAAGCAAAAGTAAATGCAGACGGATTGATGCAAAGAGCAGCAGATTCAACATATACAAAAGCTAATCCACCTGATGAAGTATTATTTTGTGTTGCTGGAATTGATACACAAGATGATCGTCTTTCAATGTCAATCTTTGGAGTAGGAAGAGAATTTGAATTATTTTTAGTTGATAGAAATGTTATATATGGATCTCCTGCAAGGAAAGATGTATGGAAACAATTAGACGAAATCTTACTTGGGACTTATGAGACTCAAGGTGGTCATACTGTAAAAATTCTTAGTTCAGCCATTGACACCGGAGGACACTACACTCAGGAATGTTACCAGTACGTTAGAGAAAGAGGTAAATGGGGACTAATTGGAATAAAAGGTGTAGGTACTAAAGGAAAGCCAGCATTAGGAAAAGCTAGTGCTGTTGATATTAACTATGTTGGTAAATCTGTCCCTAATGGAGTTAAGTTATATCCAGTTGGTGTAGATATGGTAAAAACTTTGCTTCATAATAAATTGCGTGATGCAGAAATTGGTTCTGGTTATATACATTTTTTTAAAGAAATTACTCATGATTACTTTGAGGAACTTACAGCAGAAAAGCAAAAGTTATTTACAAAGAATGGATTCCAAGAAAGAGTATGGGTTAAGAAAAACGGTGCAAGAAATGAAGCATTAGATGAAATGGTTTATTCATGGGCTGCATTAGAAAAACTTTTACAAACTTTTGATAGAAGAACAATATTTAACCAATTTGAAAGAGAAAGAAATAATATTGAATCTAACAATGAGTCTAAGCTAGACTCAAAGAAGGTAATTCGACCTAAAAGATCGAATTTTGTCTCTAATTGGTAAAAAAACGTGTTATTTCCCTCTAAAATTCGTGCTGGTGACTTTATTCAATGGAAGTTAAATGCCACAAATGATGTCTATGGAAACCCAATAAGCAGTCCTGATTGGACAGTTTCTTATTTTCTTAGAACTAATAAAAGTAAAGTTGGCACATCTGTTCAAAGTACAGCAGATGGTGATGATTTTAAGTTTGAAATACCATCATCTACAACAGTTCAATTTTCGCAAGGAGATTGGTTTTATCAGGCAGTGGCATCAAAGTCCGGTAATCAAAAACAAACAATAGCAACTGGTAAATTTACAGTTTTGCCAAGTTTAGAATTTACTGGCACTACACCTAGACCTTTTGATGGTAGATCTGATACAAGAAAAACATTAGATCTTATAAATAAAGCTATAGATGATATTGTCGCAAACGGTGGTGTTCAAGAATATAAGATTGGTACTAGATCTGCTAAAAAATATGAGTTAGGAGAACTATATATATTGAGAACTAAATACTTAGCTCAGTTAAGATTAGAAGAACAAGCTGAAACAATGGCTAATGGTTTAGGTAATCCAAGAGCTATGTTTGTGAGGTTTAAGTAATGAATCGTTTTCAGAGAGCAATTATTAGATTAGTTGCACCAAAGACCTTAAGAAAAAACAGATCTGCTAGATCATATCAAGGTGCATTAATCAGTAGATTAACGGCTGATTGGCGATCAAGTCAGTTGAGTCCAGATGCAGAAGTAAGACAAGGTTTAAGAAAATTAAGAGACAGATCAAGAGAATTAATAAGGAATAATCCATACGCTAAGCAAGCAAAAAGATCGACTCAGCTAAATATAGTTGGAACTGGAATGGATTTTCAGTCTCGTGTTAAGCAAATAAGAGGTAATAAAAAAGATGAAAGAATTAATGATTTAATAGAAGAAAAATGGGCTGAGTGGTCAGAAGCGACTAATTGTGACTGTGCTGGTAAACATAGTTTTCATGAATTTGAATGGTTAATGGCAGGAGCATTGCCTGAGAGTGGTGAATGTATTTTTAGAATAGTTAGGCAGCCATTTGGAGAATCAAAAGTACCATTAGCATTACAAGTTATAGAAAGTGATTTATTAGACGAAGAATATAGCGGAGCAACTTTAGCTAAAGGTAATGAGTGGAGAAACGGAGTTGAAGTTGATTCATGGGGCAGAGCAGTACGTTATTCCATAATGTCCCGACACCCCGGAGATGCTTATTATTTAACTAATCAAGGAAAACAAAAGCAAAATTTATTAGTTCCAGCAAAAGATATAATCCACCTATTCCTTCCCGAAAGGCCCGGCCAAAATAGGGGTGTACCTTGGTTCCACCCTGTCATGGACGACTTACATCAACTGTCAGGATTTGAAGAAGCTGCTGTAATTAGAGCAAGGATCGGAGCTTCTATAACCGGTTTTATTACTAATAATTCTGGAGAATTAATAGGTGATGACATAGAAAATAATGAAAGACTTCAAGACTTTGCACCGGGGGAATTTAGGTACCTAGCTCCGGGTGAAGGAATAACTGTCCCAGATATTGATTACCCTCATCAGCAGTATGAGATGTTTGTCAAAAACAAGGTCCGTAGGTTCGCAGCCGGATTTGGCTGTTCGTATGAAACGATTAGTAAAGACTTTAGCGAGACTAACTATTCTAGCTCAAGGTTAAGTTTGTTAGAAGACAGAACACACTGGCAATTCTGTCAAAGATATATCATCAAAAATTTTCATAAAAGAATATTTAAAGAATGGCTTTCTTTAGCTGTATTAGCTGGTGAGTTAGATTTTCCTGATTATGCTTCAAGACCTTCTAGGTATTGCAAACCTGTATGGATTCCACCAACACAACACTACATAGATCCATTAAAAGAGGTGAAAGCTTACCGTGAAGCTGAACAAGCTGGATATATGTCTAAGTCTCAAGTTATAGCAATGAGTGGAGGTGGAGATTATGACGATATTATTAGAGAAATATCAAGAGAGCAAGATGTAGCAAAAGGTTTAGGAGTAACTTTAGATAAGGATTTAGATCTTACTATTGAGGAAGGCCAGCTTGAGTTAGACTTGCCGGAAGTAAAACAAGTAAGTAAAACTAAAAAAAGGAGTAAAAAGTAAATGGCAAATGTAAACGGTGTTTCTATAAATCTTATGCCTACTGATGGCATGAGGACAGAAGCAAGACGTTACAGGGAATGGAAGAAGGAAGGAGAAGGAGGAGGTACAGATGTAGCTAGGACTAGAGCAACACAAATATTAAGCGGTAATGAGCTATCGGCTGATACTGTTATTACAATGAACGCATGGTTTGCCCGACATGAATCGGACAAATCGGGCAAAGGTTTTCGTCCGGGCGAAGATGGCTATCCCAGTAACGGGAGGGTCGCTTGGGCCGCTTGGGGCGGGGACGCAGGACAGTCTTGGTCCAGAACCAAGTCTAATCAAATTAAAAAAGCTAGGGAGCGAACTATGTCTGAAGACTATGTAATTAAAACAGAAGATACAGTTAGAGCAGCACCAGACGCTCTAAAAACTGGCGACTTTGTTGCTTGGAACGCTAGTGGTGGTCGAGCTAGGGGTAAGATTACTCGTATAGTTAGAGATGGAGAAATAGATGTACCAAGCAGTTCTTTTGTCATAAAAGGCACACCAGAAAATCCTGCTGCTTTGATACAGGTTTATAGAAATGGTGAGTCAACAGATATTTTTGCTGGACATCGTTTTAGTGCTTTATCAAAAATAGCTCCAATTAGAGTTATTACTTCAGATGACAAACTAGAAAGAAAAGAAGTTACTGATTTTAAAAATGTAAAATCAAGAACTTTTGAGTTTCCTTTCTCAAGCGAACTACCAGTAAAAAGGTTTTTTGGTGACGAAGTGTTAAGCCACGAAGAAGGAAGTGCAAATTTAGTAAGACTAAATGATTCTGCTCCGTTTCTCTTCAACCATAATCCTGATAAAGTTCTAGGGGTGGTCGAAAGTGCCTATATAAATCCTAGCGACATGAGAGGTTACGCTAAAATCCGCTTTTCTCGCTCTAAATTCGCTTCTGAAGTCTTAGAAGACGTTAAAGACGGTATTTTGCGTGGGATTAGTTTTGGGTACAGTCTGGACGAAGTGGAAGAAACGGACACTGGACTCCGTGCGACCCGTTGGACCCCACACGAAGTTAGCTTGGCAACGATCCCAGCAGACAACTCAGTTGGGTTCGGAAGATCTTTAGTAGAGAATATTTCATCAGAAAATGTTACTTTAGAGAAGGAAAACATTATTATTAATGATAACGCTCCTCTTGAGGAGACTCGTTCTGCGGAATCTACCGCACAATCCAATCCGTCTATGGAAGAAACAACTAAAGAAACTGCGGTGGAAACAAAGCCAGCCGTAGAAATTGATGTTCAAGCTGAAGTGCAACGTGCTTTAGATGAGAACAATGCTCGTGTTGCTGAAATCACTTCAACTTGTCGTGAGTTTGCAGAATACGGAGCAGAAGAACTTACCGAAACTTTAATTAAGGGTGGTAAGTCTGCTACTGAAGCAAGATCTGCAATATTAGATCTTGTGAAAAATAAAAAAGTAACCCCTATTCGTTCAACCGACATGCAAATTGAAGGCAAAAAATCTGAGGAGTTCTTAGATAAAAAAGAAGCACAAAGCTTCTCATTCTTAAGAGCTATCAATGCTCTTGCAAATCCTGCTGATAAAGCAGCACAAGAAGCAGCATCATACGAGCGTGAAGTCTCTGAAGAAGCAGCAAAGCGTTATGGCAGACCAGCAAAAGGTATTTTGATTCCTAACGAAGTACTTAAGAGGGACTTGAATGTTGGGACTGCTGCGGACGGAGGAAACCTTGTGTCCACAGATTTACTCAGTGGCTCATTTATAGAAATCTTGAGAAATAAGATGGCTATAATGGAAGCAGGAGTAACAATGCTAACAGGACTAGAGGGCAATATTGCGATTCCTAAGCAAGATGGGACAACAGCAGCTTACTGGGTAGGAGAAGGAGCAGCACCTACAGAAGGACAGCAAAGCTTTACTCAGATTTCAATGACACCAAAGACAATCGGTGCATTTACTGACTTCACTAGAAAAACTCTTTTACAGTCTTCTATTGATATTGAAGCTTTTGTTAGAGATGACATTGCTAAGAAGATCGCTCTTGAGCTAGATCGTACAGCTATCTATGGAACTGGTTCTTCTAATCAGCCACTAGGTCTGACTCAAACTTCTGGTATTGGCTCTCAATCCTTGACAGGCACAGGCACATTTTCCGAGTACATAGGTATGGAGACTGATGTTGCGGTTGCAAATGCAGAAGGTAATTCAATGAAATACCTTATTAATGCGACAACAAGAGGTGCTTTAAAGTCAACAGAGAAGACAAGTACTTCAACTGCTAATTTTGTGTTCGAGAACAACCAAATTAATGGTTATGACGCTATCACTACAAACCAGCTTGCAAATAATGATGCAATCTTTGGTGATTTCAGTCAGTTTATTGTTGGTATGTGGTCTGGTTTAGATCTGACTGTTGATCCTTTCGCTGGGGCAACTGCTGGTACTGTAAGAATAATTGCCCTACAGGACATAGACTATGCCGTGAGACAAGCGGGAGCATTTTGTTTCGCTACTTAGTATGAAAGTTAAATTAATACGCAGCGTATTGATAGCTGGAGTCCATAAGGACTCCGGCACTTCTTTAGACGTTGACAATGATTTAGCTAGAACGCTAATTGGAAGCGGTAAAGCAGTTGTTGAGACTGAAAAGCCAAAGCCTAAAGCAAAAGCAAAACCCAAAGCAAAACCTACAGTTGATAACGACAAAAACAATGGGACTTAATAGAGCAAATCTCGAAAGATTGGAATTTCTAGCCGGACTTCCAACAGGAGAGAAAACTGCTACTGGTAATGGTAGTGGAGTAGATCTAAAAGGTTATGAAGGGGACGTATTATTCGTTCTTGATTCTGCTGCTGGTGGAGGTTCTTCACCAACATTAGATGTAACTATTGAGGATTCTGATGATAATTCAACTTTTGCATCTTTATCAGGAGCAGCTTTTACGCAAGTTACTGGTACTGCATCAACACAAAAAATAACCATAAGTGCTGATGAGTGCAAAAGATATGTGCGTGTTAAATACACCATTGGAGGATCATCACCTACATTTACATTCTCTGTAAATGGTTTAGGTTTACAAAAATACGGTTAAATTATTAGCCCCTTAGAGGGGCTTTTTCTTATGGTTTTTAAAGAAAATCTAAATGTATTTTTTGATGAGTTCACTGACGAAGTGATATATGATAATGCTATTTATTTTGGAATGTTAGATGAACCTGATGAAATAATTGCAGATAATACTATCTTGTCAACAGAGTATGAATTGAAAGTAAAAACAAGTGATTTTAAAAAAGTTTTATTTGAAAAGACAATGCTTGTAAATACGATTCCTTATACAGTCAGAAATATAAGAAAAATAGACGATGGTAAGATTTCAATTATTAGTTTGAGTAAAGACGATGACGACTAAAAGAGAACAAATACTTGCAAAAGTCAAAACAATTTTGACTACTACTACAGGTATAAATAAACGTATATATAGAAACAGAGTAGAACCATTTGCTCGTGAAGAATCACCTAGTATTGTTGTTGAGTTTTCATCTGATGATCCTTCTTTAAGAAATCGTGATTTTATTGATTGGACTTTATCTATAAGAGTAATAGTTATATGCAGGCATAAAAATCCAGACACAAAAGCTGATGCTACAGTTGAAAGTTTACATACAAAGTTAGTTGCAGATCAAACATTAGGAGGTTTAGCTATAGATGTAAGACCTTTATCAGTTGATTTTCAGTCTATTGAAGCTGATACACCAGCAGGAATATATACTTGTAATTATGAAATTGATTACAGATCTACATATAATGATTTGTCAACATGATTTATAAATAATATGATTACTTTATACGCAACTTTTCACTACAATGAGTAATGAAAATCCGGGTGAGGGTGGTAGTTACCTACTTGATCCTAAAACTGGCAAAAGAACACTTATAAAAAGGACTTTGCCATCTCCAGAAAAAAACACCGAGGTAAAAACTGATGACACTACTGACCAACAAACAGAGTCTAACGATTGAAACAGAATCAGCGTATAACGATAACACCACTCCTACTGGTGCTGACGCTCTTTTAGTTTCTAATCTAAGTGTTACTCCAATGTCTAGTGATTCTGTCACTAGAGAATATGTAAGACCTTATTATGGTGCATCAGAATCATTACTTGCCAACTTAAAAGTTGAAATAAGTTTCTCAGTCGAGTTCGTGGGCAGTGGGACAGCCGGTACCCCTCCCGGCTATTCCAAGGCTTTACTCGCATGTGGACTTTCAGAGACAGTTAGTGCTGGGACAAGCGTTACCTACGCTCCCGTCAGTTCCAGTTTTAGCTCTGCGGTAATTTTCTATAACCTAGATGGAGTCAGGCATGCAGCTAGAGGTTGTCGGGGCAATGTGGCCCTCAATGCAAATGTGGGCGAAATTCCAACATTAGATTTTACATTTACTGGCATATATGTAGATGTTGTAGACGAAGCATTACCTACTCCAACATTTAACGATCAGCCTACTCCTACTATATTTAAACCCGGAAATACAACAGGTTTTAGCTTGTTAGGACATCAAGCCGGTTTAAATTCTTTATCTATGGACTTAGGAAACGAAGTAACATACAGAGAGGTTATTGGTGGATCTACAGAAAAAGAAGTTCTTCTTACACAAAGGGCTGTAAATGGATCTGTGACAATAGATGCTGTGAAGATGGCAACCAAAGATTTTTACGCAGCAGCAAAAGCTGATGGAACTTTAGGTGCTTTATCTGTATTACATGGAGTTGGAGCAGGAAATAAAGTACAAGTTATTTCTTCTAGGGCTGATATTGGCGATATTAGTGTTGGAGATGCTGATGGTATTGCAACTTATGAAATACCTTATACTTTGATTCCTAGTGCATCAGGAAACGATGAAGTTCAATTAATTTATACATAGATTAAGTTAATAGCTAGAATAAGAAGGTATATATATTTATCCACTAAATTTATGGCATTTGTAAGAAAGAAAACGAAAGTTTTCCCTTGGAAAGTTTCTATTGCTTCTCCTTCATCGACTGTAGCTGGAGAATTAGAAACTGAAGAAATTACTGTAAAATTTAAAAGACTTGGCGGTAAAGAACTTGCAGACTTTGATAAGTTATCAGAGGATAAAGCTTTAGAAACTGCTGTTCAAGGTTGGGAAGGTGTAACCGAAGAAGATGGAACTGATATACCTTTTAATAAGAAAAACTTGCATGAAGTCGCTGACGATCTTGCTTTTCGTAATGCGGTCATATCTGCATATAAAGAGTTTATTCAGATAGGGCTGGTAAAAAACTAGAAGACGCTGCTAAATATTGGGCTAGTAGTGGCGAAGGTGGAAAAAATACTGCACTTGAAGACATGAAGGCTTTAGGTGTAGATATTTCAAAATTGCCCCCTGAGACTTTTAAAAGAGCAGATTTTGAAGTCGAGGAAGAAAACTGGGAAACTGTAATAATGTTTCTTAATATGCAGACTCAATGGAATATTGCTTATGGTGGTTATGTAGGATTGAAATATGAGGTACTATTGTTGAAAGGAGGACTTTTTGACTTGTTTAAGATAGAGGACAGATCAAAAGTTATGTATGGTTTGCAAATCATGGAATCTACTGCATTGAAGATTATTAATAAGGAGAAAAAATAAATGGCAAGGAGTGTAGAAAAACTAACGCTTCAGCTTGAGGTAGCTAATGCAGGAGCGTTTAAAAAAATAAGTAAAGCTTTTGATGATTTTTCTACAAAAGTTAGTTTTTCAAGGAAAGAACTTGCAGCACAAATAAAACAATTTAAAGATTTTTCTTCTAAAGGCAAACTTTCAGAAAAAGCATTAAAAGGACAAGTCAAGCTTTTTGAAGAGTTAAGAAGTGTAGTTGCAACTAATAGTCATTCATATAAAACATTAAGCAAAGAAATAGCAAGGGCAAAAGCAGAATTAGAAAACTTTAATAAAGTTCCTGTTGATCCCAGAAAAGCTAAAAGAGATAGGTTAGCTGATGCAAGATTTGCCAGAAGCAGTTTTGGCGGTACTAGCCAATTAATGCAACAAATATCTGATATTGGACTTACTCAGGTTACGGCACAAACAGAAAGGTTAGGTCTTAGTACAGATCAGTTAAGAACAGATATTAATAATGCTTCTAGGGCTGCTGGCAATAGTGTTAATTCTCTAAACAACCAAAGAGCAGCATTACAAACTTTACAAAATCAAACTGACTTAAACAGTAAAGAATTTCAAGAACTTGGTAGAGATATAGATTTAATAGATAAAAAGCTTAGAAAAGCAAGAGGTGGAAATTTTAATTTAGGTCGTGCAAGTACTGCATTGTTAGGATCTGCTTTCGTAGGAGGTCCATCAGGTTTGGCTGGGGGCTTGGCTGGAGGAGCTATCTCATCATTAACAGGAGGAGATGTAGCGTCAGGAATAGTTACTGGGGGTTTAGTAGGAAGTCAAATAATACAGCCTTTAGCTGGAGCTATTAGTGAGTCGGCAAAATATACAGCATCATTAGATAAAGCAAAAATAGCTTTAAGAGGAATTATTGGAAATCAAGCAGATTTTGAAACTGCTTTAAAGGCTGCAAATAGAGCTACAGAAGAATTTAATGTACCTCAAGAAGTTGC
>CETK01106249.1_pt1 | contig 11310 bp, 7 predicted proteins | sample 361431 | NCBI WGS metagenome assembly CETK01 (sample SAMEA2622452, study PRJEB7988) | marine metagenome | biome: marine biome (ENVO:00000447); feature: surface water layer (ENVO:00002042); material: "saline water (ENVO:00002010), including plankton (ENVO:xxxxxxxx)" | depth 5 m | reverse complement strand
CCAAAATGTATAACACGCTCATCAGCATAAGAGAGTCTTAAGTTAGCTGCCTTAATTGGGTCTACATCTCCAATTAAATCAGCAACAGTAACATCTGGTGTAGCAAGTTTTTCAAAAAAGCGATCATGACGATGTAGCCATTTAATTGGAGTTTGCTCCCCTCTTTTAGAAATTAATTCTTTAGCCTCCTGACTAATTGGTGAAAGTGGACAATCATTTATTTCAGAACCATCTACTACAGGTATCCACTCGTTTAATAATTCGGTCATTTGACGAGCTATTCGAGTTTTAGCTTGACCTCTTAATCCAAGGAGATTTATATTGTGTCCAGATAATAAAGCTCTTTCGATATCAGGAATTACTGTATTTTCATACCCAATTAATCCGTCAAATGTACTTAAACCGTTAGTTAGGCGTTGTCTCAAATTACCAGCTAATTCTTGCTGTATGCTTTCTGATTTATAATCAGTTTTTTTTAATTCTCCTAGTGTTGCAATTTTTGGTGAATCCATATTTGTAGTTCTTATTCTAGTTTTTTTCTTCTGTTTTTGTTGTAATCTTCGAAAATCATTTGTCCTAAACCTTTCAAACCAGTAAAGAAAGCTTTTCCTTTATTAATTTCTGTGAACGTGCGAACGAATTGTTGAAGGTAAGGGTCTTGTGCTATCATGAAAGTTGTTATAGGAATTTGTAATTTTTTTGCTTGCCTTGCCATGTTATAGCATTTTTCTACAATACTATCATCTAGTCCAACACTATTTTTATAGTAATTACCATCAGGCATTTTTAGACAACTCGGTTTGCCATCAGTTATCATAAAAATTTGCTTATTAGTGTTTTTCTTTCTTCTAAGTAAGTCCATAGCCAGCTCTAGTCCAGCAACAGTATTAGTGTGATACGGACCGACTTTCAAATATGGTAATTCTTTTAAAGAAATTGGCCATGCATCATTACCGAATACGAGTATATCGAGTGTATCTTTAGGATATTGGGTTGTTATCATTTCAGCTAGAGCCATAGCTACTTTCTTAGCGGGTGTAATACGATCCTCTCCATAAAGTATCATACTATGGCTTATATCTATCATCAATATTGTGCTCATCTGAGTTTTAAAGAAATTATCTTCAACTACAAGATCGTCATGTTGGATCGAAAAGTCGTTACTTATTGACCTAATCTGAGCATTTTTTATACTTTGGGTTATATCGATTTTTTCTAGTGGGTCTCCGAATTGGTAAGCCTTGTATTCGCCTGTATTGTCTTCTCCTTGACCTATTTTTTGTGTTTTGTGATTCCCTGTTTTAGATTTTTTTAATTTTCCAAAAATCTGTTTAAGGGCGTGTTCTCTTAGAAGCTTTTCGGTTTTTGGGGCTAACGACAATCCCTGTCCATTACCACCTTTTTGATTATTTAGTTTTATATATGATTTTTTGAGCAAGTCCTCTATGAAATCATTAATTGTATAGTCTTCATCTGTAAGCTTATATTCCTTATCAAGTTCTCTGAGCCAATCTATGGCCTCATCAAAGTCGCCAGAAGTGTGAGTAATGAGCTCCTTAAATATTTCGAATAAACGTTCAAAGGGGGTCTGAACTTTTTTTTGATGTTTAGTAAAACTTAACCCAGTACCAATAGCTTGCAATTTCATAGCCGCCAAAAATACAATTTTTTTGATCTAGAAATTTAAATTTCAGTTTAATTTCCAAAACTGTTATCAAACAATTATATAATTAATAAATAAAATCAATAAAATTTTCAAAATGTGAAAATCAGATAAACATAATTTCAAATTTCTAATAGAAAACAAAAAATTGGTCATATAAACAAATTCACCTATATTTGAAATATATTAGTGATTAATACCAAGGAGACTTAAATGTCCCCTTTTTTTTTATATGAGTTTACGTTTAAAATTAGAAAAACTATTGTCAGAAATATTAGGTGAAAATCCTTCACTGTTTTTGATAGAATTAAAAATTGGTGCCGATAATACTATTAATATCATTCTAGACGGCGATAATGGAGTTACATTAAACGATTGTATTAAAATAAGTAGGTTTATTAAGCATCAATTAGATGATGATGAAGAAGATTTTTCTCTTGAAGTTGCATCTTCAGGGGTTGGTAATCCTTTAAAAAATAGCAGACAATTTCTAAAGAATATTGGTAGAAAACTTAAAGTAGAACTGTTAAATGGTTCTTCATTGCATGGGTTATTAGATACTGCTGATGATTTAGGATTTACATTAAAATGGAAACAAAGAGAACCCAAACCTGTTGGTAAGGGTAAAATAACAGTGGAAAAAAAAGAGAAACTATCGTATGATGAAGTTATTAAAACAATTGTTCTAGTCTAAAGTAATATTAAAAATGGAAAATTTTGCCTTAATTGATTCTTTTTCAGAATTCAAAGATGATAAGCTAATCGACAGAGTAACATTAATGGTTATTTTGGAAGATGTATTTAAGAATACCTTAAAACGTAAATTTGGATCTGATGAAAATTTCGATATTATTATTAATCCAGATAAAGGAGATTTGGAAATATGGAGAAACAGGGTAGTAGTTGAAAACGGTAAAGTCGAAGATCCAAATCAAGAAATCGAACTTAGCGAAGCAAAAAAAATTGAACCTGACTTTGAAGTTGGAGAAGATGTTTCTGAGGAAGTAAAATTAATCGATTTAGGGAGAAGATCAATTCAGTATCTAAGGCAAAATCTTGTTGCTAAAATTTTTGAACATGATAGTACAAACATTTTTAAGCAATTTAAAGATCGAGAGGGAGACTTATTTACCGCGGAGGTTCATCACATTAGAAATAGAGAAATCATTTTATTGGATGACCATGGAAATGAAATTATACTCCCAAAAGACCGTCAAATCCCAAGTGATTTTTTCAGAAAAGGGGATAATGTGCGTGGAATTATTGAAAGTGTTGAATTAAGAGGCAATAAGCCAAGAATTATATTGTCAAGAACCTCACCGGTTTTTTTGGAAAAACTATTTGAACAAGAAATACCTGAAGTTTTTGATGGACTTATTACAATCAAAAAAGCTGTAAGAATCCCAGGTGAGAAAGCAAAAGTTGCTGTTGATTCGTATGATGACAGAATTGATCCAGTTGGTGCTTGTGTTGGGATGAAAGGATCACGAATTCATGGTATTGTAAGAGAATTAGGAAATGAAAATATTGATGTTGTAAATTACACAAATAATATTCAGCTTTTTATTTCTCGGGCATTAAGTCCTGCAAAAGTCAGCTCATTAAAAATTGATGAAGAAAATAAACAAGTTGAAGTTTTTTTAAATCCGGAGGAAGTTTCAAAAGCCATTGGTAAAGGAGGATCTAATATTCGGCTTGCGGGAAAACTTACAGGGTATGAAATTGATGTTTTCCGTGAAGGTGTTGAAGAAGATATTGAGCTCAAAGAGTTTAGTGATGAGATAGAAGATTGGGTTATCGAAGAATTTAAGAAAGTAGGATTAGATACTGCAAAAAGTATTTTGGAACTTGACAAGGTCGACTTAATGAAAAGAACTGATTTAGAGGATGAGACAGTTGATGAGGTCTTACGGATACTAAAAGAAGAATTTGAAGAATAGAAACGAAAAAATTAATATTGTTTATAAATTTTAATCGAAAAAATGGAAAGCAATCCAAGCATTAGACTAAACAAGGTTTTAAGAGAGTTGAATATCTCTCTTGATCGCGCTGTGGAGTTTTTGAATCATAAAGGTATTGAAGTTGATGCTCGCCCAACTACCAAGATTACCACCAAAATTTATAAACTTTTATCTGACGAGTTTGAGACTGATAAAACTAAAAAAGTTGAATCTCATGAGATTAGTGAAGAGAAAAGAAAAGAAAAAGAGACCCTTAGAATAATTCAGGAGAAAAAAGAACAAGACCGGCTTGATAAAATAGCAAGAAGAGAAGAACTCAAAACGAACAGGATTTCTATTGAAAAGCCTAAAACTTTAGGTAAAATTAATTTGGATGAGATAAAGAAAAAAAATTTTGAAAGTAAAGAAAAAAAACCTGTAGACATATCAAAAGAAAAAAGTGAAATATATCAGAATAAATCGCAAACACAATCCCAAGTTAATGGTGGCATACAAGTTAACAACAGAGAAACTAAATCCTCTGAAAATAGCGCTTTAGAACAGGAAGAAAAACTACAAACAAACTACCAGAAGTTATCCGGACCTGTAACAACCGGACAAAAAATAAATTTGGATAAAGTCTCTGAAAAGGAGAAAACAGTCGAGGACGCAAGAAAAAGAAAGCGAAAAAGAATAAGTAAAGATATAAAGAGTTCAAAAGGAAGTGATCAATTTAAAAGAAATACTCATCGTCCAGCTATTCCTAAAAAAGAAGAGCCATCTGATGAAGAAGTACAAAAGCAAATTCGAGAAACTCTTGAAAAACTTCAAGGAAAGTCCGCTAAATCAAAGGGAGCGAAGTACCGAAGAGATAAAAGATCCCTGCATAGGCAAAAATCTGAAGAAGAGCTGGCTCAGATGGAAGCCGAAAGTAAAATCTTGAAAGTGACTGAATTTATTACAGTTGGTGAAGTAGCAACTATGATGAATGTTTCCTCTACAGATATCATTTCAACATGCATGACATTGGGTATTATGGTTACAATGAACCAGAGGCTGGATGCGGAAACACTTACTATAGTAGCTGAGGAATTTGGTTATGAAGTAAGTTTTGAAAAAACTGAACTTGAAGAAAATATTATTGATGAGGATGAGGATGTAGACCATAATTTAGTTTCCCGTGCACCAATAGTTACTGTTATGGGTCATGTTGACCACGGAAAAACATCTCTTTTGGATTTTATAAGAAAGGAAAATGTAATAGCTGGTGAATCAGGGGGAATAACACAGCACATAGGAGCATATGGCGTTACTCTGGAAAATGGTGAAAAAATAACTTTTTTGGATACCCCAGGGCATGAGGCGTTTACTGCTATGCGTGCCCGAGGTGCGCAGGTAACAGACATTGCAATTATAGTTGTAGCTGCTGATGATAACATAATGCCTCAAACTAAAGAGGCGATTAGTCATGCACAAGCTGCTAATGTTCCTATCGTATTTGCAATTAACAAGATTGACAAACAAGATGCCAATCCAGAGAAAATTAAGGAAGCATTGGCAGGAATGAATTTAATGGTTGAGGATTGGGGAGGAAAAATACAATCTCAGGATATATCTGCAATTAATGGAAGTGGAATTAATGAGCTCTTGGAAAAGGTGCTCTTAGAAGCTGAGTTATTAGAATTAAAAGCAAATCCAGATAGAAAAGCTAAGGGAACTGTTGTCGAAGCCTTTTTGGATAAAGGGAGAGGATATGTTTCAACCATTTTGGTTCAAAACGGGACTTTGAGCATGGGGGATTATATACTTGCAGGAAAACAAAGCGGAAAAGTTAAAGCGATATTTAATGAAAGAGGAATTAATTTGGATAAAGCGCCACCTGCTACACCAGTCTCTATTTTAGGTTTGGATGGCGCACCTCAAGCTGGAGACTCATTTTTGGTCTTAGACGATGAAAGGGAAGCTAAGCAAATTGCTGCCAAAAGAACTCAACTTCTTCGTGAACAAAATGTCCGAACACAAAGGCATATTACTCTTGATGAAATAGGCAGAAGAATTGCCTTGGGGGATTTTAAAGAACTTAATATTATCCTTAAAGGAGATGTTGATGGGTCTGTTGAGGCATTAACTGACTCACTTCAAAAACTTTCTACTGGAGAAATTGAAGTAAATATCATTCATAAAGGTGTTGGAGCAATAACTGAATCTGATGTTTTGTTAGCCTCAGCATCTGATGCAATAGTAATAGGTTTTAATGTTCGTCCAATGGGAAATGCAAGGACAATAGCCGAAAAAGAAGAAATTGACATTCGCTCATACTCAATTATATACGACGCCATAAACGATGTTAAAGATGCTATGGAAGGATTGCTTTCCCCAGAGATGAAAGAGGAGATTACTGGAACTGTCGAGATTAGGGAAACATATAAAATTTCTAAATTAGGAACGATTGCAGGTTGTATGGTAACTTCTGGGAAAATTCTTAAGAATTCTGGTATCAGAATTATACGTGAAGGAGTTGTAATTTACAGCGGCGATTTGATTTCACTTAAAAGGTTTAAAGATGATGTGAAAGAGGTCACTAAGGGATATGATTGTGGTTTACAGATCAAGAACTATAATGATATCAAAAAAGGTGACGTTTTAGAATGTTTCCAAGAAATTGCGGTAAAGAAATCTCTTTAATTAGTTTTTTTTAACAAAAAAGCATCGGGAAAAACTTTCCTGACAGTATCTAGAGTTTTTAGACCAATTAACTTATCCTTATAAAACCCCGCTTGCACTTTATAGTTAGGGGTCTCAAAGCTCAAATCGACTGGTAGATTTGGAAATTCAGCCTTACATTTATTTGATATTTCATCTGCAGTTGTGAGGTTACCATAATATAATTGTAGTGTAAAATAAGTTTTTTCGTAGATTTCTCTGTCTAGTTTAATTTTTTTGTTCAAAAGACTATCAATTTTATCATTTTGTTTAATGTTGATTTTTAAGTTTTGAGAAAAAACAGGATGTACAAAAATTAAAAACATCAATAGAAATAAACTATTTGAAAGATTATTAATCATCAAACAAAAAAACAAAATTTTCTAATTATCAACTATATATTTAACAAACTATCTTTCTTATTTAGAATTAATATAAATTACGAAATTCTACAATCCTTAGCTATATAAAAAGCGGTCTATGACTTATTTTTGTTATGGATTTTAGATATATGTTTTGGGGAATAATTTATACTCGAATTATAGAGAAGTTTTTTTAGGATTTATTAAACCTCTATTTTTCTTTTTTGTTTTTTTTACAGCCTCCTATAATTTTATTATTTCAGCTCAGGAACTAACCTCTGCAGACAATACTGCAGCAGTACAAGCTGGTAAAAAGCTTTTTAATACAAATTGTGCTGCTTGCCATAAGCTGAATAAACGCGCGGTGGGGCCAGCACTTAAAGGTGTTTCAGAAAAATATGACAGAGAATGGTTATATAGTTGGATAAAAAATAGTACTGCAATGGTAAAATCCGGTGATCCACAAGCGGTTGCAGTCTATGAAGAATATAATGGGTCCGTAATGACATCATTCCCCCAGCTATCAAACTCCGATATTGATAATATTTTAGCTTACACAGATTATGTTCCTCCTGCACCTGTAGCTCAAGTAAACGCGTCTGGTAATGTAGGAGCAAAAACAGTTTCGTCTTCTTCGAGCATAAGCAACACAATTATACTCATTGCCTTAGCACTTGTGTTTACAATCCTTGTGATAATGCTTTTCTTAGTTCAAAAAACATTGATGCGAATTGCAAAGCTCAGTGGTGTAGACATAAAGCCTGAACCGAAACCCAAAAGGACTCCAATCTGGATGGCTTTTGTTCAAAATCAATTCCTCGTTCTGATATCAGTTGTTTTACTTTTATTCAGTAGTGCTTATTTTGTTTATGGTTATTTTATGCAAGTTGGGGTTGATCAGGGATATATGCCAATTCAACCAATACATTACTCGCACAAAATTCACGCAGGGGCGAATCAAATCGAGTGTAAGTATTGTCACTCATCGGCAAGAGTTTCAAAACATTCAGGAATACCTTCGTTAAACGTATGTATGAACTGCCATCAAAACATTGCGGAATATAACGGAGAAGAGGACTTAGAAAATGGTTACACTAAAGACTTCTATACAAAAGAAATAAAAAAACTTTATGCTGCCGTAGGTTGGGACGAAGAAAATCAGAGATATACAGGCGAATCCCAACCAGTAAAGTGGGTTCGCATACACAACCTTCCTGACTTTGTGTATTTTAATCATGCCCAACATGTAGAGGTTGGGGAGATAGCATGTCAGAAATGTCACGGTCCAGTAGAAGAAATGGAAATTATGTATCAGCACTCATCATTAACTATGGGTTGGTGTATAAACTGTCACAGAGAGACTAATATTAAAGTCGAAAGCAATGAATATTACGCCAAAATCCATGAGGCACTCTCCAAAAAATATGGAGTAGAAAAATTAACTGTTGCTCAAATGGGAGGCCTCGAATGTGGAAAATGTCACTATTAAATGAATTTAAGGAAAGCTTATGGCATTGAATAAAACATATTGGAAAAGCATAGATCAGATAGATTCATCTAATGGGGATTTAAAGAAGCTAGAACATAATGAATTCGTCTCAAAACTTCCTGAGGATTTTTTAAGTGATGAAGAGTCACTTGATAAAAGTAATACCTCTCGGAGAGATTTTCTAAAATATGCTGGTTTTACTACTGCTATGGCAACAATTGCAGCTTGCGAAGGCCCTGTTATTAACTCAGTTCCTTATGTGGTACAACCTGAACAAATTCGCCCTGGAATTGCTAATTACTATGCCACTACTATGGCTGATGGTTATGACTTTGCAAGTATATTAATTAAAACAAGAGAGGGTAGACCAATAAAAGTAGAAAGTAATTCTGACGCACCGACACTTGGCTGTGCGAACGCTCGAGTTCATGCATCAGTACTTTCTTTATATGACAATATGCGTTTAAAAGGGCCCATAGCATTTGGCAAAGAAGTGTCATGGGACAATCTTTGTATTCGGGTTGAAAATCGATTAAAAGAGATGGCTAAGGCCAAAAAGGATGTAGTTCTTTTAACCCCAACTATACCAAGCCCGACAACAAAAAAAATCATATCAAGATTTACCAAATTATTTCCAAATATTCGTCATGTCGTACATGATGCTATATCCTCTGATTCAGCTCTTAATGCATTTGAAACTTTTTATGGACAAAGGGCATTAGCAGATTATGATTTCTCCAAATCAAAAATAGTAGTTTCTATTGGCGCAAATTTTCTCGAAGATTGGCAGGGTGGAGGTTATGAATCAGGTTATGCTAAGTCAAGAGTACCTATTAAAAAAAATAAAAAAGCTAGTATGTCAAAGCATTTTCAATTTGAATCAAATATGTCTCTGACAGGATCCAACGCAGATTATCGTTTACCTTGTACTCCATCGGATCAAAAAAATATCTTAGCTTATATATATGATAATTTAATTCTTGGATCACCAGGGCAATTATCAGAAAAATTAAAACCGTTAGCTGATAAAGCCTTAGATAAACTTAAAAATTACGGTTCTGACGGAGTCATAGTAACTGGCATTGAAGATGAAAATGCGCAAGCAGCTGTTTTCGCAATTAATACATTTCTCAATAGTAAGTCTTTTGACCCTCAAAGTCCGAAACTAATTCGTCAGGGTAACACGAAAGAAGTACTTAGTTTGCTCAAGGAAATTGAGGAAGGAAACCTGGACGGTCTTATCACTGTCGAGGTTAATCCAGTTTTTACTTTTCCTAACGGTGAGTTGCTTTCTGAAGCTATAAAAAATCTAGAATTTTCTCTAAACTTTACTTCAACTAGTAATGAAACATCTTCAGTTTCTCAGTTTGTAGCCGCTGTTCCTCATTACTTAGAATCTTGGGGAGATTATGAATTCAAGCCTGGGCATTTTGCATTAGCTCAGCCAACAATTAGACCCCTTTTCAACACCCTACAATTTCAGGATGTTTTAAACAGGCTAATGGGGAGAGATCTGAAGCTTTACGATGAAATTAAAACTCACTGGGAAGAAGAAATTTTAGGGATAAATTCTTGGAGTAAAGCATTACACGATGGATTTTTTTCTAAAGTGACCTCAAAAAAATTAATATCTCCAAACTTTTCAGGTCTAAACTTAGAAAAGTTAAGAGAATCAAAAGAAGAGGGGATTAGCCTCGTGCTCTATTCTAAAATAGGTATGGGTGATGGGCAACAAGCAAATAATCCATGGCTACAAGAATTTCCTGATCCAATTACAAGAGTTAGCTGGGACAACTATCTAACTATATCCAAGTCGGATGCAGACAGAATTGGTTTGAAAAATACAAATACCTCAAATGGAGCCCTAAATGGGAGTTATGCAGCTATCAAAGTAAATGGGAAAAGCCTTAAAATTCCTGTCATAATTCAGCCTGGTCAGGCGTTAGGAACTGTTGGTTTATCATTTGGTTATGGGAAAAGGATGGGCTTGAAGGAGGAAATGCAAACAGGAGTCAATGCCTATAGTTTTTACCATGGCTTTAAGAATGTACAATCTGTAGAAATATCAAATGTTGAAGGAGTGCACGAATTTGCTTGTGTTCAATTACATAACACTTTGATGGGTAGAGGTGACATAATTAAGGAAACAACCTTGGAAATTTTCAATACAAAAGACAAAAAATATTGGAATCCAATGCCTCATGTTTCCAAAAATCATATGGAATTCGATGTTACTTCAAAAGAAGTCGACATGTGGCAAGAATTCGATCGTTCTATAGGACATCACTTTAATCTTTCCATAGACTTAAATGCTTGTACTGGTTGTGGTGCATGTGTTATCGCTTGTCATGCAGAAAATAACGTACCTGTAGTTGGTAAGAGAGAGGTGAGAAAGTCAAGAGATATGCATTGGTTACGCATTGACCGCTATTATTCATCTGCCGATACATTCAGTGGTGATAGCGAAACGAAAGATAATATCTCTGGAATTGGTGATTCTTTAACCACATTTGGAAAAATGGAGCAAGCAGCAGAAAATCCACAGGTCGCTTTTATGCCAGTAATGTGTCAACATTGTAACCATGCCCCTTGTGAAACAGTATGCCCTGTAGCGGCTTCATCTCACGGTAGACAGGGACAAAACCATATGGCATATAATAGATGCATAGGTACAAGATATTGCGCTAACAACTGCCCTTATAAAGTTCGCCGCTTTAACTGGTTCCTTTACAATAAAAATGATGAATTTGATTACCATATGAATAATGATTTAGGGCGAATGGTTTTAAATCCTGATGTTGTAGTACGCTCAAGAGGGGTAATGGAAAAATGTTCAATGTGCATTCAAATGACACAGAAAACTATTTTAGATGCAAAATTGGAAGGTAGAGAAATCAAGGACAGTGATTGGAACTGCGCTTGTTCAAATGCCTGTGATACAGGAGCTATGGTTTTTGGAGATATAAACGATAAAGAAAGTAAAGTTGCAGAATTACACGAGGACGATCGAATGTACCATTTACTTGAGCACGTTGGAACGAAACCAAATGTGATGTACCAAGTTAAAGTAAGAAATACCGAAGATGTTTGAAAATAAATAGACATTTAAAAATATGGCATTACATTACGAAGCACCAATAAGAAAACCACTTG
>CETK01158481.1_pt1 | contig 11357 bp, 1 predicted proteins | sample 361431 | NCBI WGS metagenome assembly CETK01 (sample SAMEA2622452, study PRJEB7988) | marine metagenome | biome: marine biome (ENVO:00000447); feature: surface water layer (ENVO:00002042); material: "saline water (ENVO:00002010), including plankton (ENVO:xxxxxxxx)" | depth 5 m | reverse complement strand
TTTATAAAAAATAAATATGATAATTTAATGAAATGGGCAAATGATAACTGCCGTAAACAGAAAAATAAAATAGATTATTTTATAAAAAATTATTCAATACCAATTATATATTCTTATTGTGGATATTATTTATTAAAACAAAAATTTACAAATAATAATGATTGGTTTAAATATTACATAAAACAAGCATTACCTGAATCAATTTATGATAATACAAATTTTATTAAAAAGAATGATTTTTATAACAATACACTAAAAACAGATATTCACGCTAATACTAATAATTATATTAAAAATTTATTTAAGACAAAATCATTTATAGAACATTTAATAGGGTCTCTAGACTATAGAGATCAATATAGAATTAAAGATGATACATATTTTTACTTACCTGATTATGCTATGATTAATATCAATGATACGGAATTAGTTGATAGTTCAATATATTATACCAATGGATGTAAAATTTATGAATTATTAAAACTAATAAAAAGTGATATTTATCAATTTCATGATGGAGAACCAATTATATCTGATAATTTAGAAAAAATGTTAATAAATTTTTTAATAAATAATGATAAAATAAATGTTAGAAAATTAATAATCACAGAATTAACAAATATAGATATATCTATATTGAAAATGGATGAATCTAAATTATTATTTGAAGAATTTAGAAATGAATTAGAACTCGATGGTGATAAATTGAAAAAAGATTTAATTGAAGAATCGTCTAATGATGAATATTTACCATATGATTTAAAATATTATTTATTAACAGCCCTAATAAGTAACTCAGAAAATTATATATTTGATGATTTAGATGAAGATATTAAGATACGTATTAAAAATGAAATTAATAATAAAAAATTAAATGAATTATGGACTGATAATAACATAAACAGTTTATTATTACAAATTTATGAAAAAATTAAAAGCAAAACAGATATCACTAATATTAGAAAATTATTTATTAAGTTTATTCATTCAAATACATTATTAAATGAAGATAATGTAAATGTTATAAAAGAAGTAATATTAAATGAGGAATTTTATAAAATAATAAATAATTATGAAAATAATGATAAACCATTAGTATCAACAATATTTAAACGTGTACTAACACATAAATATATGATTGAAACACATAATCCACTAATATTATCATATAAACTTATTGAAGATACATCTAAAGACGATCATTACAATAATCCTTATAATAATAATAATCATGTAATTTCAAGTGAATATAATAAATCTGAAAATGAAATTAGTAGAAATCATGCATCTTACACCTATAATCAAATCCTATCTGATTTATTTTTGATAATGACAAATAATAATAATTCATTATTAAAAAAATGGATAAAAAAACCAAATGATCTAGATCAAATGAATCAAATTTTTAAAAAAATAAATAAAAATTTTAAAAAAATAAATTATAAAAGTGATAATTATTACGAATTATATAATGTATTTAGTAATTTAAGTATAGAAGATTTAAATAAATTATACATTGAATTTACAAATAATACAAATACAAATTTAATAGACTTTTTAAAAAACTTAGAAATATATAACACAGAATATTTTAAATATAACTATTTTCATTTAGCAAATGCTATATTTACATTTATAGAGTTACTTAAAGAAATAGATAAAAAGGTAACCAAAGATGGAACCACTTCTAAAATAACCAAAGAAAATTTTAAAAAAACATTATATATATTTCAAGGAGCTTTATCTATTAGTAAAATATTACCTATTAAATTAAAATGTGCTGATAAAGATTATGGAAAAGCACAAGCCATATATAATATAGTAAAACTAAAAAAAGTATTGAATAATTATATTAAAAATATTGATATTAATTATGATCATAAGGTCAAAAATAAAATTATTAGATATATTACATATTTAAGCGAGTCTTACATAACAAATTCATTTGATGAATATATTAATATTTATGGTAAACTGGTTGAGTATTTAAAAACAATACCTACTCATTCAACTGAAGAAATTAATAAATACGATGATATATGCTCAAAATTAAAATTAAACATTCATAAAAATAATAGTTATGCTAAAAAAATATTTAATTCTATAATTGAATCTAAACTATTTAGTAATGGTAAGGATGATATTTTAATTAATGAAAACTTCTTCATTGACTATCTATCTTCAATTAATAGTTATAAAGTATTCTATGATAATCATATAAATAATAGAAAATACTCAGGAGATAAACTAGACATCAATTTATTTAATGAAGATAAATTAATTTATGAAAACATAAAAGAAATTATTAAAATTATAAATATACTTTCAAATGATAATTATAGTGAACGTGAAAGTGATTATGATTTAACTGATAATAATAAATATATACATATCTTCAATGTAGTATGGTGTAAAAATTATAATATTCAATATCACATTAAAAATATAAAAGAAATAACTCAATTTAACAATATTTCATTAGTATCAAAATCAATATTTAATAATTATGAATCAAATGAAAATTATATTCCATTCATTAAAGATAAATCGCATTTAACAACTACCGATACATTTAATGATAAGTTTTTAAGTGATGAAATGAATGAAAAATATGATAATGAATTACAAAAATATCTTTACTATTCAAAACAAGTCGAGTCTTATGACTCCTTTAGAGAATTTAAAGGTATTACGAACCACTCATATAAGTATTACGGTAAATACGCATCTTTATTAGAATGTTATCATAGTAATTATAAACCAGACAGATTTACTATATTTAGTAAACTTGAAATATTAGATAGTTTAGAATATAAAAATAAATTAATTTTACAATTGCTTAAGAACTATAACTATAAATTTATAACTAAAGAATTAAAATATAAAAATATTGAAGATGTTAAATATTACAATTTAAGTATAAGCAAGAATTTGAATCAACTTATAATTATAATTGAAACAAAATTAGTTAATACAGTAAATGAACTGAACTTAAGTGAATCTGATTTAACTGATTTAAATAAGAAATTAAAAGAAAATATAGATAAAATAAAAAATATTGTTACTGAAAATGATTTATATAATAAAGATAATATAAACTTATTTATACATGATGAATTTATAAATAAATTAATTACTACATTTAAACCAAAACTAGATAATATAAATAAACCACTTGAATATATAGAAAAAAAACTAGAATTTAGTATAAATAATCAAGATTTACCTAATAAAACAATAGATGATATTTATAAAATATTTGAAGAATATATCATATCTATATTATTATATCTATATTATCGTATAATTGATATCAAAGATCCCGAAAGAGAAGACAAATATGTATCATTAGATACAATATATAATTTTGAACAAAATTTTGATTATAATATCCAATATTTAAGTGATAAACTTAGTGATAGAATGTATTCTAAAAATAAAACATTATTTAATAAAAATTATCAAAATGAAAAATTTTATTATCAGTTGAAAAATGTAGTTCTTAGAATTAATAATAATAGTAATAGTTCAACATACCAACATTTAATAAATAAAAATATTGAAAGTAATTATGGTAAATTAATAAAAAATATATATTCTGATTGTCAATATTTAAGTAATTATTTTAACTATTATGATAATAACCAAAATGATATTTATAAATTTGAGAAGGTATCAGAATATGATCTATTAGGATCTAATCTTAATTTGAATATATTAATTATAAATTTATTTAGAATTATTATTATTTATAAAACAACAGTATCCAGTGAATCTTTACTTAAAACTTATAATGAATTATTAAATAAACACGATGAATACTTATTGAAACAATGTAATGATAATTTAAATACAAATCTTGACTATATACATAATGATTTAAAAGATTTATATAAATTGGATGATAAAGATGAATATAGTTATATAACTAAGAATCGTAAATATTTAATAAATAGCTATAATAATTACAAAGCTAATGATGATGTTACTAATATTGATGTAAGTGTTATTAAAGATAGTCAAATTATTAATAAATGTTATGGTGCTACTAAGGCTAAATTTGAAAATAAAAGTCCAACATATAAAGATGTCAAATATTATAGTTATTCTAAATATAATCAATTAAATTATGAAATGTATTTAATACATAATAGTGATAGTGATAGTGTTAAAGAAAAAATTGTTGATTTAGAACCTAGAGGAGAAAATGTTGAATTAAATTTTAATATTAAAACTATTAATCCAATAATAAATAATATATTTAGGGTACTATTAATACAAGATTATAATAATGATAAACTAATTGAATTTCTTAAAAATGAATTCAATACAATATATCAGGCTTATTCATTAGTTAACGAAAAAAATATTATATTTAAGTTAATAGATATAATTTCTAAGTTATCTCCATTATTATTTATCATATATAATAACTCTTCTATAGTTGAAAATGAAACTACTAAAAGTTTGTTTGAATTATTTTCCGATTCAGAATATAACATACCAACAGATGATATAAATGAAGTCTTAATTACAAAACTTAAAGAAATTTGTTATTTAATATATTATAAATTAGAAGGCACTAATGTAAAAATAGATGAAAGTATAAAGAATATTGATAAAGAATTAAATAAGTTGTATGATAAATTAAAAAACTATAAAGAACAAGATTTAATTAATAATTATCAAGAAAAAAAACCAGATATACATAAAACTATAAATAAATTAAATGAACTTAAAGTTCTTAAAGATAAAAGAGAAAAACTTAAAAACATGATCGAAAAAAAAAAAGTTTATAATGATAATTCTACTTATAATTTATGTCAAATAACATTACAATTATTAATAAATGAATTGAATATTGGTGTCTACTGTAATTATGGAAATACATTTGAAAAATTAATTAAATTATCAGTAGATATAATTCAAAAGGCAAAAATAGATATAACAGATGATAGACTAGTCAATGTTGATATATTAAATCAGTATGAAGAGTGTAGTAATGTAGTTAACTATATTAAAGTTAGATTAATAAAAGAGTATGAGAATATAAAGACAGAATTACTTAATAAATTAACTTTTATTGATATATTAAATAACGATAATGAAATAAAATATAAATTACCTATTCAAGACTTAAAAATTGAATCAAATAGAGATGAATTAAATAATTTGGTTAAAAAAAATAAAGAGGAGATAAAAGATAAGAAAGCATCGATAATTAAAGATGAGTTAATTAAAGAAAATATAATAGCAGAGAAAGGTGATAAACATACTAATGCTATTAATAATTTATATAAAAGAACAATTAAAATTATGCAGTGTTTATCAATTAATAATATTAATAATCAAATATGTGATGGTAATAAAATAAATATAGAAGTTGAAAATAACCTAAAGAAATTATTATTATTAATATCTTTATATGCATATGATGATTTAACAGATTATACTTCATATATGTATAAGAAATTGTATAGTATATTTGAAATTAAATCTAATGATAGTGAGGAAACGAATATTGAAATTAGAGAATATAATAGTGATTTTACATATGGGTTTGATGAAGAAGATAATGATAATTACGTCAAAATATATACAGTTAATAACTTAGAAAAAACTGATTCGCGCTACAATAGTTTGAAAAGTTTAAAATATTATTTATTATTTAGTGATATCAAAGAATTTTTAATTTATGATTCAAATATGTCAAATACAAATAAGGTTCATTTCTGTAATAGAAAATATAATTTTAATAGAAATAATGACAATGATATAGAGCTATCCAACTTTAAACAAAATTATTGTGGATTTACAGATTTTTCTAAACTAAATAGTAAGGATAAGGTTGATAGTCAATTGAACTTAAATATAATACCAGAAAAATATAAACATATTAAATTTGATATTAATAATTTAATTGTTGCTATTAAAAAAATTTGCTTAAGAAATAAAAAATTTGAAATGAGCACTGATAATTTAATGATATTAATTAAAACATTAGCAGCAAATAGTTTTGAAAATAAAATCAATAATGAATATAATGGCTACAATTTAGGATCCATTGACTTTTTAGTAGGTGATTTCAAAATTAAGAATACTGGTAATTATTCAAACTATTTTGATTCAGATTTAAACTATAATAATTATAAATTAGTAAGTGATTTTGATAGTCTAGAATCTATTTATTTCAATAAAAGCACTAATATAAATCTTAAAAAAATTAATTTAGACCCGACAAACCATATTTTTATTAAACAGACTAAAAAAACAACTATTACTAATGATATTAATCTACCTGTATTAAAAAATAATATAGCCTTGTATAAATTCAATAGTACAGATATTAAATCAAGATATGATTTAATAGAAACAAATTTTAAGAAGTTATTATTAATAACTGATCATAACGAGCCTAAATATGTATTCAGATTATTATTAGAAAAATATACTAAAGAGCTTAGTTCTGATGCTAAACATGCCATTACAAATACACTTATATCATATTATGAACATAGTACCAATGAAAATAATCAATTAAATAGTGTTATAGACTGTAGCAATTTATTATTAAGTAGTTCAACTATTAACATGTATGAATTGTTAGGTCTTCTCTATTTCTATGATAAATTTGAAAATACAGATAAAAAAGATAAAATAACTAGTAATATTATAAATTCAATAAAGGGTGAAAAATATAATAATTATTATTTAGGTTGGCTGCTATTTTTTTATTCTAGCATAGATAAAAAACACTTTAAAAAATATTCAACTATGCATAATTCATTAAGTGCAGCTTACTACTATAGATCTTTAGATAAAGATGGAATATCAAGATGTGATAAACCAGTGTGTGATTCATGTCTATTAATATGTTTTATCAACTCTTTTCCAGAAGATTACGAAAAACAACATACTCAATTATATTTAAATTTTAAAGATCTAATTAATAAACTACCAGAAGAATATAAAAATGTTACTGATTTAATAAAAAATAAAAGAAAATTATTCGCAGAATTAAAAGGATTAGAAGATAAAAATACAATAATATCATATAGTAGTAGTGATTTGTATATGAAAGATGACAATAAATATACGTTTAAGGATGTTTTTGGTAAAGTAATCAGATATGATAATAAAGATATTAAAGATAATAGCTATTTTTCTTTACCAAGTAAAAAAAATTATACTTATACTTATAGAAATGGTGAAAATCAAATTATTAATAATTTAGACACTGATTTATTTCATTATGAAGATTATGATCAAAAAATAACTTATTCTCAATTAATTAGTAATAAATACCAATATAACAAAATCCATAATGAATTTAATAAGGTATTAATGAAAACTAAAGTAAAAAAAATATTATTTAAAAATTTAAATATAAATTATAATTTTAATACAACTACTATTATAGAGAAGTTTATTAATAATATATTTCAATATTTATCTGGTGAAGGAACTATCATCAATAAGCCAATAATACATTATTATGATTCTAATTAAATAATATTTTATTATTTTAATTAATTATTTCATTATTTTTATTAATTATTTTATTATTTTAATTTATATATTTATTAAATCTTTGAATATTTAAATTAAACATATATTTAATCGTTTTGAAGTTAACTTATTTTTATCATTTTAGGGAATGTACAGTTTGAATTTAGTTTATTATTCTAGATAATAATAAAAATTACATTTACATAAGTATATTGATCTTATATTACGAATAATACTTATCTAAGTGAATTTATAAATCATTAAAACCTTTAAGTAAAGTTTTAATTTTATTGTAATTTATTTCAATCTTATTTTTCTCTTGTAAAATACTATTTTTCTGTTCATTTAAAGTTTTATTTTTATCTTCTAAATCTGAAATTCTATCAGATAGTGCTACATTTAAAACATCTGCTGATTCATCCCCTTGTTTTTGAAGCATTGTACCTAATTTTAAACACTCTTTTGATTTTTCTTCAATATTTTTATTCAATTCCGTAAATTTTATTTTTAACTGATTCACTTCATCTTTATTTAAATTTAATTGTGAAAATAGTTCATCATTATTTTCTTTTAGTGTTTTATTTCGGGTTCTTTCTTCCTGAACTGAATTTACTAGATTATTATTAAGAAGTTTAATTTTATTTTTTTCAAGAGTTTCAATCTCTAATTGTTTTTGTAATTGTGTAATAGAAAGTCCTAATGATTCTGATTTAGCTTTAAATACTTCAGCTTCATTCAGTCGTTTAAACAATCCGAAATTATCACATTTAACTTTTTCAATTTCACTTACAAGCTTTTCTTGATAATCTAATTGTTGTTCTTTTAATTTAGATTCTAGAATTCTAATTTTTGAATTTAGATCTTGTAATTCAACGGATTTACTGTTATATTCATCGGTCATCTCTGAAACTATTTTCTCACTAGTTTCACATCTTTTGATTGTTTCTCTTAATCTTAATTTGAATGATTCAATTATTCTATCTTTAGGGTCAGTAATATTTACACTTTGTTCTTCATCTATATTAGTTGTCGTCTCCGGCTTATTGAATGAACTAAATTTTCTAAAATTATCAAATAATTTATAAATCCTTAGATAATTATCTGGAACAATATTATTGATCTCTTCTAGTAATTTACTTCTATTATCTACACTTTCATAATTTTGAGTTGTGAATTGTAAATTTAAATCAGTAACTCTTTTAGATAGAAATATTTGATAGTAATCTTGATTCGGAAGTTGATTATATTCTCTGGCAAAGTAGAAACTTGCATCTAAAAATGGATTCTTATTAAACATTAAATACAATCCAGTTGGTTTATGAAATAGATTTAAATAATTATCAACTTCAAAAGTAATAGTACCATCAAAATCAATTATATAATCTCTTGATTCTCCTCTCTTTATTATATTTTCACCAGTTATACTATTTAAATATTTATTTATTACTTTACTATTTAGTTCAATAAATGAAATTTGATCATAATGAGTTTTTAAATTAGCACCACATGGTAATACATAGGAGGATGTACTATAATTTTGGTTAAAATGATTACTATTGTTAAAACGTTCGGATTTATTATCATTTGGTATATAATAATACATTTTTTTACTTGTATTTTCATCAAGTTCATTTTTTTTTATTTTATCAACATAATATTTACCCATTACTTTTCTATTTGGTAACAAACCACTAGTTTTGTTCCAAGATTCAAATACTTGATAAGATTTTCCATCTCTAAATTCAATTACAGTATGTGGATTAAATGCTTGTTGATCTTCCACTCCAATACTATCAATATCTGTAAAAATTTTATCACATTGATTTTCAAATGACTGTAAAGATATTTTGGCTTTATTAGCTGTATCATAAATTGTTTTAGAAAGTAATTCTTTATGTTTTTCAATTGAATTTTTAGTGTGTAAGTCAATATTGTGGATACCTTTTTCGATCGATTCCATTTTATTTCTTTATTTAGTTTTCATTTTTAGTATTTGGTTAAAATCAATTTTAAAAAAAATATATCCATTTTAATTTATATATCCATTAAAAATAAATACTTAATATTGTTTATTTTAACTTATATATTATATGTTAATATAGTATAAATATTTAAATGTCTGGAAAAAGAAAAACACCAAACAGATCTACCCATACTACAAGTAAACCTATAGATTTAAAATGTTACAAACCAAAGAATTTTAAATATATTACAATGAATAAAATTATAAAAAAAAATAAGAATCATAGAAATTGGAAACATATTTATTATTATAAACCAAACAAATCTAAGCACTTCACATATTTATTCAATATGTTAAATAATACAGATATTACATATAAACATTTTGAATATAACGATAGTAAATATGAAATATGTAAAAGTGAGATAGATGGAAATGAACTATATATAAATTGTGAACAGTTTATTAATAAAAAAAAACACAATAGTTCATTAAAAAGTGAAACTATACTAGATTATATAAATAGTTCTGATGGACATATATTAGTTTATGAAAGTATTGATAAAATAAATATATTACCTAATGATTTTTATTTTGATTTTAATCAGGATAAAGAAAATTTCCTTAAAAGATCAATGAATCAATTTATAGAAAAAATATTTATGGATGATTTAGTTGGTAGTAATACATATTTGGATAAAAAAGCATTATATAGTAGACATGATCCATATTTATTATCAAAAAGTAATGATAATAATTATATAAATTCTGAAATAAAAAAAGAATATGAGAATAATATAGATGATATATTAATCACTAAGACTTCAAAAGATTATAAATATAAAAATTTATTAAATTGTGATTATGAATCTAAATTTGATAATGTTAAGATAAATATAACTGAAGATATAGATTCTTTATCAAGTATTGAAGAAAATAATAAAAATATTATTTGTACTATAAATACATATTTAATTAAAAAAGCAGTACAAACAGGAGGTAATAATTCTAATAAAAAAACTAAAAAAAATATAACAATTGGATTAAAGAAAAATAAATCTTTTAAGTCATTAACTCCAAAAATAAAAAGCAATTTAGATGATAGAATAATAAAAATTAATAAGTATATTAATAAATATTTTAAAAATACTAAAAAAATATTATTAGATAACGTTGTAACTATTCAAGAATTAATCAATCAATATGTATCATATTTAAATACAAATAAGTATAAAATTAATATATTACAATATTTAATAGAAATTGTTGATATAAATGCCAAAATATTAATATATTTAAATCAAATAAAAGTTAATAGAATAGAAGACAATACAATATTAAAGAGTTTTAAAAATATTGTTATTGAAAATCAAAATAGAATACATTCATTATTAAATTCAATTCTATTTGAAATATCAATTAGTGAAAAATATTTAGAAAATACTAAACATAATGAATTATTAAGTAAATGTAAATATGAACATGATGAAAATCATAGAATGTTAAATAGAATTTTAATAAGACTCAATAATAAATTATATTCTTTAGATAAAACAATATATGTAGGTGGTGGTAATAATAAAAATACTGTAATTAAACCATTACATGATCATTATAAATCAATATTTACTAATATAGATTCAATATTAGAAAAATATTCAAGATATATAAAAAGATATATTAAAAAGGATTTGGGACACTTATCAATAGGAAATCAATTAATAAATAATGATAATAAAAATGAATTTGATAGAAATATAGTTAAAAAAATTATAGATAATATAAAAAAAAAATTAGAATTAATTGTAAATAGTATTGATGAAACAAAATTAGATGATTCTTTTGAAAAAATAAAAATTCTGTATATAAAAAAAGATGAAGAAGA
>CETK01080770.1_pt1 | contig 11381 bp, 9 predicted proteins | sample 361431 | NCBI WGS metagenome assembly CETK01 (sample SAMEA2622452, study PRJEB7988) | marine metagenome | biome: marine biome (ENVO:00000447); feature: surface water layer (ENVO:00002042); material: "saline water (ENVO:00002010), including plankton (ENVO:xxxxxxxx)" | depth 5 m | reverse complement strand
AAATTTTCAATCATTTGCGAATAAAATTTTGAGTAATTTTCAACGGTTACATAACCGATATGAGGCAATAACAAAGCGTTTGGAAGAAATCGAAGTTTATGGTCTTGTGGGAGGGGCTCTTTATCGTAAACATCTAAACCTGCGCCGGCTATTTTTTCATCTTTTAAAGCTTCAACTAAATCATTTTCATTAATAATTGGACCTCTCGAGGTATTGATAAGAAAACTTGTTTTTTTCATCATTTCGATCTCTTTTTTCGTAATTAAGTTTTTATATCTATCGCCCAAAACTAAATGTATAGAGATAATATCTGAGTTCTTAAGTAAATCCTCCTTACTCATTGGCAATACTTCAAGTTCATTAGCATGTGATAAATTTAGATTTTCGCTCCAAGCACAAACCTCCATTCCAAAAGCTTTACCTACCTCTGCAACTTGTGTTCCAATTTTTCCTAAACCTATTATTCCTAACATTTTACCTTTTAATTCTGAGCCAATTGTAGTCTGCCAATATCCTTGAAACATATTATCAATTTCTTGCTTAACATTTCTTAAAAGACCTAAGATCAAAGTCCAAGTGACCTCGGCTGCAGGATTTGAGTTTATTTCAGTTCCGCACACTAAAATTCCTTTTTTTTTCGTAGTTTCTAAATTAATAGAATTATTACGCATTCCTGAAGTCATTAAGTATTTAAGATTTGGTAAATTTTCTAATAAAGTTTTAGTAAAAGAAGTTCGTTCTCGCATTATAAATATTGCTTCAAATTCCTCCAATGCGATAGCTGCCTCATTTTCATCATTAAAGGGCTCATTAAAAATTTTAAAATTATATTTGTCTTTAAATTTTAACGTATCGACAATTTGTCTAAAAGCATCTTGATAATCATCTAAAACTGCGACTTTAATCATAGGGTTTTCCTATTTGATAAATAAATACCAGAAATTATTAAAGATGCTCCAATAAAATGAAATAATTGAAATTTTTCTTTAAAAATAATTATTGCCATTATTGCACTAAATAGTGGCATCAGCTGAATAAACATAGACGATCTGTTAGGTCCAATAAGTTCTATAGCTTTCTGCCAACAGTAATATGCTGCAATAGCAGGAAAGATAACTACATAAGTCAAAATTAAGATAAAAGGTTTATTTATTTTTAAATCTAATCCAATTGATTGTTCATATAGAAATTGTGGAATTAAAAATATTAATCCCACCGTAACCATTATTTGTATTAAAGAAAATTGAGATAATTCAAGTTTACTTTTTTTAAGTAAAGTTGAGTAGAGTGACCAACTCATAACGCAAACTAACATCCATATATCGCCTTTATTAAAACTTAAGGAGATTATTTTTTGAATGTCTGCGTTCGAAATAATTGTTCCAACCCCAAAGATTGATAAGATTAATCCAGATATTTGAAAAATATTTGTTTTTTCAATTTTCATAATTGATGAAAAAATTATTATCATTGGGGGAATAGCAGCTAACATTAAAACTGCGTTAATAACTTGTGTAAAGTTTAAGGCAAAATAAACAACTGAGTTAAAGGTGCTAATTGTTAGAATGCCCATAAAGCTAATTACCAAAAAATTTGCTTTAATATATTTTTTCTTAGCTAAAATTTCTTTAGCTGTAAAAGGTATCAATATAACCCATACCATAACCCATCTTAAAAAATTTAAAGTCAGAGGCGGGACTTCAAATAATGTTGCAAATTTACCGATAATAAAATTTCCCGACCAAAATAAAGCCGCTAATGTGAGAAAAGAGTAAGCTAAATAATTTTTTGACAAGAAATTCCTAATTAAATCTTTTTGAACTGTAAGGATTCAAATCTAAATTAGTTTTTTCTCCTGCAACAATTCCTGAAACTATTTTGCCCGTAATAGCACCTAGAGTCCACCCTAAATGTTGATGACCAAATGCGTAGATAATATTTTTGTTTTTTAGTGATGGCCCTAAAATTGGAAGAAAATCTGGTAAAGTTGGCCTAAAGCCTAACCATTCATCTTCATGTTTCCCAAGTTGAGGCAATAGCTCTTTTGCACATTTAACCACGTATTCAATTCTTTTTTTTGAAGGCGGATTTTCTAAACCTCCCAATTCAACTGTCCCGACTGCTCTTAAACCTTGATTCATTGGGGTCATACCAAATCCTCTATCAAGAAATATAACTGGTCTAGAAATAAGATTATCCTTACCTTTAAAATGGACATGATATCCTCTTTCAGTATCTAAGGGAATATTTTCTCCTAATTGATCAGTTAATTTTTTTGAAAAAGCCCCTGATGCAATAACAGATTTTTCAAATTTAAATTCTTCGTTTTCAGATCTAATAATAGTCTCGTCAAAAGTTGACTGTTCAATGCTTTTAATATTAGTTTGAACAAATTTTCCTCCTCTTTTTAAAAATAATTTAAATATTTGTTTTAATATTCCATGAGGATCTCTAGCATGCATTGCGCTTTCATAAATCACTCCTGCATCAAAAATAGGCTTTAAATTTGGTTCCAAATCAAGAACCTCTTTTTTATTTAATAATTTCTGCTCAATACCGAGATCGTTTCGAACTTTAATTTCTAATTTTCTACTCTTGAGATTTTTGTTTGTCCAAATGTATATAATACCTTTTTTTTCAACTAAGCCAGAGGTATCAATTTCTTGGAAAATTTCTTCATATGCATCATTTGATAAACTTAGAATTTGATGCATGTATTTTGCTGTATGCAACATTGATTTTTTATTACAATTTTTAAAATAATGTTTAAACCAATTAAACATTTTTGGAATATAACTCCACTTTAATGCTAAAGGTCCATATGAACTAAAAAGCATTTTAGGAACATCATATAAAACATCTGGACGATTAAATTGCAAAACTGCATATGGAGAAAAATGACCAGCGTTACCATAAGAAGCAGGCTTATATTCTTTTGATAAGGGATCATGTCGATCAAATATTGTTACTGGTATCCCTTTTTTTATAAGCTGGAGACCTGTGCATACTCCTTGAATTCCTGAACCCACAATTCCAACAGATTTACATTTTTTATTTTCCACAAGGGAATTATATTGGAAAGTTTAAAAAATTGTAGTGCGGTAGATTAGGCTAAGGCTTCTTTATTAACTACTTCTGGTCTTTCTTCAGACTCTGGGGAGTCCTTTTTATCTTTTTTCTTAAACAAGAAATCGCCTGTTAGTGTAGATTTTGATTTATTTGTTTTCTTAATGTAGCCATCAATATCAGCTCCATTTTCTGTTTTTAGGTTATTACCAAATTCTATATCCCCTTTTACGGTTCCAGTTGATCCTATAACAATATCTTGTCCGGCAACCTTACCGTCTAAATGTCCATGAATTTCAACGTGGTCTCCTTCAATTGAACCAGTAATTGAACCTGTTTCTCTAATAATAATTTCTTTTGAATATACTGGACCCTTAACTAATCCAGCTACGTCGATTGCACCTGAACTATTAATAGTGCCTTCGATACTTACGGTCTCACTTATTAAAGATCTCTCTGTGTCTGTTAATTTTTTTTTCTTATCACCGAACATAATTTTTTTCATAAATTAACCACCTATCATCATAATATACAAGTAATTTATAAAATCAAATTTGACCAAAATAGGTTTTATTTGCTTAGTTTACAGGAGTATCTTTGTAAACCTTACAAGACATTACAATGCCCAATCCAAACATTATGGCCATCATAGACGACCCTCCATATGACATTATTGGAAGAGGAGAGCCTACTATTGGCAATAAACCTAAAACCATCATCATGTTTACAACAACATATATAAAAAAGGCTGTGGCAAAGCTATAACAATATAATTTTCCAAAATTACTTCTAGTCTGGTTACCTATCTTTACAATTCTCCAAACAATTAACGCGTATAAAAGTAAGATAAAAAGTGATCCAAAAAAACCAAATTCCTCAGAAAAAAGAGTGAAAATAAAGTCAGTATGTTTTTCTGGTAAATAATCTAAATAGCTTTGTGAGCCCTGAAGAAAACCTTTGCCAAATAAGCCACCTGATCCTATAGCTATTTTAGATTGTATTATTTGATAACCCGCACCCAATGGATCTCTCTCTGGATTTAAAAAAGTTAAAATTCTTGATTTTTGGTAAGGTTTTAAAAAAGAAATAGCTATTGGTAATAATGCTAAGAAAGTTATACCTGAAATAGCGAAAAATTTTACTCTCACTCCTGCAAGCCAAGCCACTGTTAACCCACCTGCTGCAATTAGCAATGCAGTTCCAAGATCAGGTTGAGTAGCAACTAAAATTAATGGAGCAACAAAAACTACTATTGGTAAAAATAAATATCTTATTTGATTAATATTTTCTATTGAAATTCTGTGGTAATATTTCGCCAGAAATAATATTAAACCGATTTTCATTAATTCAGATGGTTGTAAATTCATAAAATATAAATCTAACCATCTTTTTGAGCCTGATGAGGTCAAACCAAAGTATTTTACACCAAGTAAAAGCATAAAAAAAACAATATAAATGAAATAACTTTGGCTATGCCAGAATCTTATTTGAATAAAAGAAATAAACAAAAACATTCCAAAAAAAATAAAGAAACGAAGTATATGACTGGTAGTATGATATTTAAACTCGCCTCCATCTGTCGAGAACATTGCTAAGATACTTATTAAACCAAGTAGAAAGATAGAAAAAACTAAAATATAATCAATGGACAAAATTTTGTCTCTTAAACTTAATGATGACTGTATTGATCTAGCTCTGAACATTAAACATTCTCTCCACTTAAGTTATTAATTCTTTGTCTTAATTCATGTCTTTCTAGAACTTTTTTTATAATTTTTTTAGCTATAGGCGCGGCTGTTTTCCCTCCGGAACCTCCGTGTTCAACTAAAACACTAATAGCATATTTGGGATCGCTATAAGGGGCAAAAGCAACAAACAAAGCATGATCTCTATCTTTATAAGGCAAACTATCTTGTTTTACTTCAGCTTCTCGTTGAGCCTCAGTAAATCTTTTAACTTGCGAAGACCCTGTTTTTCCTGCAAATGTAAATTTTTTATCTTCCCATCTGTGCCTGTATGAAGTTCCTCCAGGTTCATTAGAAGAAGAAAACATTGCATCTTTAATTAAGTTTATGTGTTCTTGATTTTTAAATAAAGGTTTTAGTTCAAAATTTGAAATTAATAAGTCTATTGGTAATGGATCATTAGGGTTATCATTTTTGTGTTTGATATATTCTCTTAATTTATTATTTTTTTCATCAAATATTATTCGAGGTGTAATTTTAAATCCACCATTTGCAATTTGTGCTGTCATTAGACATAATTGTAATGGGGTACTTTGAAAGTAACCTTGGCCTATACCCGAGTGAAGTGTTTCTCCTAAATACCAATTTTGACCTATATATTTTTTTTTCCATTTAGTATTAGGAACGACACCAGCTTTTTCCTCTATAAAACCATCTAATACTTTTTTACCTAAACCAAATTTTTTAGCTGTCTCAGATAATCTGTCTACGCCTAGTTTTCTAGCAACTTCGTAAAAATAAACATCACAAGATCTTTGTATGCCTTTCCTTAGGTTCACTATTCCGTGACCTTCTTTCTCCCAACAATGAAATTTTTCGCCATAAAGTTCAATTTTTCCTTTACATCTAAAAGTATCTAAAGGTTTAATTATTCCATTTTCTAAGGCGCTTAATGCCACTAACGTTTTTATTGTAGAGCCCGGTGGATATAAACCTGAAATTGATTTATTTGTTAAAGGTCGCATTTCGTTTTTAATGAGACTATTCCAATATTTTTTATCCAAACCATGAACAAATTCGTTTGGTTTAAAATTTGGGGATGATACTAAAGAAACAATATCCCCATTATACACGTCCATCACACAAACCGCTGCTGCTTTGTCCTTCAAAAGTTCATTTGTAAATTTTTGTACTTCAAAATCTAAAGTTGTTTTAAAGCTTTTGCCAGCTTGGCCTTCATTAATTAAAATTTGTTTAATTCTCTTCCCAAATGCATTAACTTCATATCTTTGGAAACCGATTTTACCTATAATTTCTTGATCTAATTTTCTTTCAAGACCAGTTTTTCCAATACTCATTCCTGGAACGTGTAAATCTTTTAAATATTTTTTAGTTTGTAAATCTTTAGCGCTTACTTGAGACACATAACCTAAAATATGAGCTGAAGAATTATCTGGATACATTCTAGCTACTGAAACAATTGGTTTTACACCATCTAGTTCATGTAAAAATAAATTTAATCTAGAAAATTCAGACCATGTAATGTTATCAGAAACGATAATTGGTTCCCATGGCTTTTGTTTTGCAATTACTCTTTTTAAATAAAATAATTTTTTATCTGTTATATTCAAAATTGTTTTTAATCTTACAAATAATTTTTCGATATCTTTTGTATTTTCAGGAATTAAGTGAACTTGATAAACTTGTTCATTCGAGGCAATTTCTTTATCAAAAAAATCTTTAATAACACCTCTTTCAGGTGCTAACTTCCATTCTCTAAATCTATTTTTATCTGATAAAGTTTTATATTTGGTCCTCTCATTGATTTGTAGAGAAACTAATCGACCAACTATACCAACCATCACAATAGCTTTTGCCGCAGTAAGTAAGAACATTCTTCTGCTAATCAATTTAGATTTTATAACTGTATTTCCAGAGCTTGGGCTAAGCATCTCGATTTCCTATAAATGAAATTTGATAAAGATTAAATAGTACCCAAAATACAGGGAACATGAATAAAGTAAAAAACATATTATAACCAATTTTAGTATATGTGAATGTTAAGTCTGAAAAATTATTTAATAGTGAAAAGAATAAAATATTTGAAAAGATCATTGCCATTAAGAATGTGAACCAATCAGAGGCTATAGTGGTATTTACACTTTTATTTCTAACATAAGTTCCAACAAAAATTATTATTAAATAAGACAATGCGCTACTGCCTAATGGAAATCCCATAACAACATCATTGATTAATCCAGCTACAAAAATATGGCCGTTAGCCATGATATCTGGCCTTTTTAAAACCCAAAAATAAATTAGTATAATTTGAAAATTGAGTGTAAAAACTTCGAAGATTTTTTCAAGATTTGTATCTACCTCACTTATACAAAGATAATATAATAAAATTATAGGACCAGAATTATAAATTTTGTTCATAAGAGAAAACTTTGCCATTACAAATCTCCCCTATTTTGTATATTCAAATTGACAGTTACAAATGAAAGTTGATTAGGGTCAACAAACAGCTCGACTTCTCCATTATCATTAGTTTTTCCTATAGGTGTTCCTGGTGAAAATATTCCATCTTTTCCAGATGCAAACACGTTTACGTCTTCTAATATTTTATAATCCTCAGGTAGGTACTCTAAGTTTGGATTATTTGTACCACTACCTGAAAGGATCGCTTGTGCACCTTCATCCAGTGTTACTGGAATTCTGCTATTTAAATCATTAAGAAGTAAAACTCTTGATGATAAATAATTTGTTTCAACAACTCTACCAACTAAATAATTATCTTTAGTTACTGGCATGCCTTTTAAGATTCCGACTCTCGTTCCTTTATTAATTACAATCGACTTTAAAAAAGGGCTGTTTTTATCTACTAAAACTTTTGCAAGCAAAATATTTGAAAGATTTTTGTTAAAGTATTCTGTTTCTAAAATTTTTTGCAGATTTTTATTTTCATCTGTTAAAAATTCTACATTAAGCTCAAGAGACTTATATTTTTCAATTTCGGCTTTAAGTTTTTCATTTTCTGCTTTTACGTTGAAGTAAGTTGAGAGATTTTGACTAGCTTTAGGAAAAAATCTTGTAGGTGTTGATGCTAAAAAAGTAACTCGATAAATTACGTCATTAATTAATCCCCTTACAGGTTTTGTAAATTTGACACCATAAACATCTAAAAAAAATATGATCAGAGCTAAAAATATTAACGAAAGAACTGAAAATTTTTGAGCTCCTCCTCTTTGAAGAAGAGCAGAACGAAAAGCTATACTAAAATCATCTCTACTAACTGACATTTATTTATTAAGGTATAAACTAGTACTCAGATAACATAGTAGAAAATAATTCTTCATTTTCTAATGCTCTTCCTGTTCCAATAGCAACACATGACAATGGGTCATCAGCTATCGTTACAGGCAAACCTGTATCCTGAGAAATTAATTTATCTATATTTTTTAATAAAGCGCCACCACCGGTTAGAACTAATCCCATATCAATTAAATCTGCAGAAAGTTCGGGTGGAGTATTTTCTAAAGCTTCTTTTATACCACCTAAAATTTGATTTAAAATTGGCATTAAAGCTTCGCATGCATCTTTTTCAGTAAGTTCGATCTCTTTAGGTGTTCCAGATCTTATGTCTCTTCCTTTCATTAAAAAGGTATTATTAGTAGAAGGAATTGCTGTTCCTATTTCTTTTTTTATTTTTTCAGCTGTAGAGTCACCTATCATCAAGTTCATTTTCTTTCTCATGTAAGCAATAATTGACTGGTCAAGAGCATCGCCTGCTACTCTTAATGATTTAGAATAAACAACACCCCCTAATGACATCACTGCTATCTCAGTAGTACCGCCTCCGATATCAACAACCATTGAGCCTGTTGCCTCTGATATAGGTAAACCAGCTCCAATAGCAGCTGCGATTGGCTCCTCTATTAATTGAACTTTTCTTGCTCCAGCTGCTAAAGCTGAGTCTTGAATAGCTTTTCTCTCTACAGGAGTAGACCCTGTCGGAACACATATTAAAATTCTAGGATTGGCAAATGCATTCTTCTTATGAACTTTTTTGATAAAATGTTTAATCATTTCCTCTGTAACCACGAAGTCTGCAATCACCCCGTCTTTAAGTGGTCTTATGGCTGAAATATTTCCAGGAGTTCTCCCTAACATTGTTTTAGCTTCATCTCCAACCGCAAGAACAGATTTTTTTCCTGCATCTTCAATTACAGCTACAACTGATGGCTCATTTAACACAACTCCTTGATCTTTTAAAACCACTAAAGTATTAGCTGTGCCTAAATCTATGGCCATATCTTGCGACCAAAGTGAAGTCAATCCTGTTAATCCTTTAAACATTTTTTCTTTTTTCCTTTCTATATTTGAGCACTGAGATTTTCATCGTCAGGTGCTGTTTTGTTTCTCTTAATAATTAATTTATTTAAAGCACTTAGGTAAGCATTAGCTGATGCAACCAATGTATCTGTATCTGCTGCTTGACCCACTGTTGTTTTTCCTTTTTCTTCTATCCTTACACTTACAGTAGCTTGAGCGTCCGTACCCTCTGTAACTGCATGAACATTGTATAAGAGAAGTTTCACATCATGCGCATAAAGTTTTTTTATACACTTAAATATAGCATCAACCGGTCCATCACCCGTTTCTGATGCACTTTTCACCTCTCCGAATACTTCAAGAGTCATTTCTGCTTTTTGAGGCTCCCCTGTGCCAGCATAAACTTTTAAGGATTTCAATTTAATTACATTATCCTCTGTTACTAAACTATCATCTACCAAAGCCGCGATGTCTTCGTCATAAATATGTTTTTTTTTGTCAGCTAATATTTTAAATTTTCCAAATGCAGTATTAATTATGTCATCTGTCACATCTACGTAACCCATATCGGATAACTTGTCTCTAAAAGCATGTCTTCCTGAGTGTTTACCCATCACTAACGATGTTTTTTTTACGCCAACACTTTCTGGGGTCATGATTTCATAAGTATTTCTATTTTTTAACATACCATCTTGATGGATTCCTGACTCATGAGCAAAAGCATTTTTTCCAACAACTGCTTTATTGAATTGAACAGGAAAGCCTGTTGCGTTTGAAACCACTTTAGATGCTTTGCTTAAAAGTTTAGAATTTATATTTGTTGTGTATGGCATTAAATCATGTCTAGTTCTCATTGCCATTACAACTTCCTCAAGAGCAGCATTTCCTGCCCTTTCTCCAATTCCATTTATAGTACATTCTATTTGTCTAGCACCTGCCATAACTCCTGCTAAAGAGTTAGCTACAGCTAAACCTAAATCATTATGACAATGAGTTGAAAGAATTGCTTTATCAATATTAGGTACTTTATTTATTAAAGTTTCAATAATCTTTTTAAATTCTGATGGCACAGTATAGCCGACAGTATCTGGAATATTAATTGTCTTTGCTCCACATTTAATTGCAAGCTCAACTGTTTTACACATAAAGTCCATATCAGTTCTTGTTCCATCCTCACAAGACCACTCTACGTCATCAGTAAATTTTCTAGCATAAGTTACGCTCTCCTTTATCGAGCCCAAAACTTCCTCTGGAGATTTATTTAATTTATGTTTCATATGAAGGGGACTTGTAGAAATAAAAGTATGAATTCTGAAATTTTTTGCGTGCTTTAATGCCTGATGACATGCGTCAATATCTTTTCTTGTAGCTCTTGCAAGTCCTGCAGGAATAGATTTTTTTAATGTTTTACTAATTTCTGTTACAGCTTCAAAATCTCCAGGTGATGCAATAGGAAAACCCGCTTCAATTACATCTACACCTAACTCATCAAACACTCTTGAGATTTGCAATTTCTCCTCTAAGCTCATTGATGCTCCAGGGGACTGTTCTCCATCACGCATCGTAGTATCAAAAATTATAATTCTATTTTTATCTGTCATAGCTTAATTATTTAAAAAATATTAAAGCAATTTATATTACAATCAAAGCTAGAATTTGCAAATAATTATGTAGCTCAAGATAGTGTTTTGGACTCAGATTGGGTTAATTTTTATCTTTATCGACTAGCTTATTTTTGCCAATCCACGGCATCATCGCTCGAAGCTCTTTTCCAACCTTTTCTATAGGGTGTTTTGCTAAATCTTGCCTCATTTTTAAGAAGTTTTTCTGACCTGATTTATGCTCGTCCATCCATTGTTTAGTGAATTTTCCGGATTGAATATCTTTTAAAACTTCTCTCATTTTTTCTTTGGTCTTACTATCTACAATTCTTTTCCCAGAAACATATTCACCGTACTCTGCAGTATTCGAAATAGAGTAATTCATGTTTGCAATACCGCCTTCGTAAATCAGATCAACAATTAATTTTACTTCATGAAGTGTTTCAAAATATGCCATTTCAGGTGGATAACCTGCCTCTGTTAAAGTTTCAAATCCATTTTTAATTAACTCAACTAAGCCTCCACATAAAACGGTTTGTTCACCAAAAAGATCGGTTTCGCACTCATCTTTAAAAGTTGTTTCTATGATTCCAGCTTTACCTCCACCAACAGCTGATGCATACGATAACGCTAAATCTTTTGCTTTACCTGAGCTATCTTTATGAACAGCCATTAAACAAGGAACTCCTCCACC
>CETK01149923.1_pt1 | contig 11402 bp, 6 predicted proteins | sample 361431 | NCBI WGS metagenome assembly CETK01 (sample SAMEA2622452, study PRJEB7988) | marine metagenome | biome: marine biome (ENVO:00000447); feature: surface water layer (ENVO:00002042); material: "saline water (ENVO:00002010), including plankton (ENVO:xxxxxxxx)" | depth 5 m | reverse complement strand
GGATGGTCCAGTTCATGGACCGGAATGTTGAAGGCAATACCCATATGGGAGGTGAGGGAGCAAACTGGATTGGTGAGGCCTGTTTTTCAACTCGCCAACATGTATTCCAGAATATTGGTGATGGCACATTTAACCATTCTGGGTTGATGGCGGTCCGAGCCGCGGTCGCTGCAAATGTGAACATCACTTATAAGATTTTATATAATGATGCGGTTGCCATGACAGGCGGACAGACACATGAAGGTGGGCTGACACCAGTTGAAATCGCAAAATTGCTGGATGCGTCGGGTGTACATGAACTGGCTCTGGTGACAGATGATCTGAGCCGTCATGATCAATCAGCATATCCGAATGGCGTCAGCTTTCACCACCGGACTGAATTACAGCTTGTCCAGCAAAGTCTTGAACGAACAGAAGGGGTGACGGCGCTGATTTATGATCAGACCTGTGCTACTGAAAAACGCCGTCGCCGCAAGCGCGGTCTGATGCCGGATCCAGAGCAACGTATTTTCATTAACCCGGAAGTCTGTGAAGGCTGCGGAGATTGCGGAGTGCAGTCCAATTGTGTGGCCATATTGCCGCTGGAAACAGAACTGGGTCGTAAACGCAAGATTGACCAGTCTGCCTGCAATAAGGATTTTTCCTGTGTTAAGGGCTTCTGCCCCAGCTTTGTGACTGTTTCCGGTGGGGTGTTGCGCAAACCAAAGTCAACCGGAGCTGTTGACGAAAAACTGCCTTTGCCGGCACCTGCTTTTGGTTTTGATAAGCCTGTATCTTATGTGTTGACCGGTGTGGGTGGAACCGGAGTGGTGACGATTGCCGCCTTGCTGGGAATGGCCGCTCATATCGAAGGCAAGGGCTGCGGAATTATTGATATGGCCGGGTTGGCCCAGAAAGGTGGAGCAGTGACCAGCCATATCCGTCTTGCCCCGCGGCCAGAAGATATCTCGGCCATCAGGATTGGCCCTGGCGGGGCAGACGTGATGCTGGGATGTGATATGCTGGTCAGCGCGGACTCAGCCTTGTTGAAGTTGATGAACCAATCTGGTCATCTGGTGGCCAATACCAATGAAATGCCAACAGGTGGGTTTACACGCGATACAGAAGAACGCTTGCCTGGTGCTGAAATGGCGGCGCGTCTGCGCGGAGTTGTTGATGAGGGCCAGGCGACCCTGATCGATACCAGCCGCATGGCGGTTAGTCTGTTGGGCAATACCATCGCTTCTAATCTGCTGCTGTTGGGGGTGGCCTGGCAGAAAGGCCTGATCCCGTTATCCTCTAATGCAGTTGAGAAGGCGATTACGCTTAATGGTATTGCTGTGCAGCAAAGCATTCATGCCTTTCGCTGGGGTCGCAAATGGGTTGTTGATGCAGGTGCGGTTGACAGGGAAGTTACTGCGGCTGAAGACAGGTCCGGTCTTGGTGCTGTCCAGCCTCTCACCGCATTGGATGATATCATCGCTGACCGGATGGCGCGCCTGACAAGCTATCAAAATGCCGCTTATGCTAACCGATACCGTGAAAAGCTGGATAGTCTAATTGCTGCAGACACAAATGCGGGGCAGCGTCTGTCCCGAGCAGCTGCACGGTATTTATATAAGATGATGGCGATAAAGGATGAATATGAAGTTGCCCGCCTCTATACAGATGGCCGCTTTGCAAATGCCTTATCGGCACAGTTCGAAGGTGATATTTCGGTCTCTTACCATCTGGCGCCACCTCTATTTTCAGGCACTGACCCGGTCACTGGCCGACCGAAAAAGGATGTTTATGGAAGGTGGGTAAAGCCGGTTATGTCGGTTCTGGCTAGGTGCAAGAGCTTGCGCGGTACAGCGTTTGATCTGTTTGGGTACACAGCCGAGCGCAAAGCCGAACGCGCCGCCCTCACCCGTTATGAGGCTCTGCTCGATGATGTTGCTGCGCGTCTAACCGCTGCAAATTATACGGCAGCTGTGCAGCTGGTCTCTGTGCCGGAACAAATTCGCGGCTTTGGGCCTGTGCGTCATGCCCATCTTGTTGCCGCTGATAAGGCATATTCAGCAGCACAGGCTAAATTTGACAAAGCTGGTGATGCTGCCGCGGGCGGCAGCTCAGACAGGAAGCCACGCAATCATACTGCGTGACTGATGATATAACTGGGGAAGTCCTTATGTATTTAAAAATTTATGTTCAAAGTAGAGTATGACCTATGACTTATATACCGCCGACGGATGATATGAAATTTGCCTTGCGCTATCTGGCCGGGTTTGATGATGTGACGGCGCTGCCTGCCTTTACTGATACAGGTCTTGATTTGGCTGATGCGGTTATAGATGAAGCGGCCAAGCTGGCCGCAGATGTCATTGCCCCGCTGAACCATGATTCTGATTTGAAGGGGGCAGCCTATTCAGACACAGACAGTTCAGTGCAAACCCCTCATGGTTTTGCAGATGCTTACCGTGCCATGGCAGAAGGGGGCTGGACCTCAATGGAAGCAGAGGAGGCGTTTGGCGGCCAGAATATGCCAATGGCCTTAAGCGCGCCTGTGAATGAGATGTGGCAGTCTGCCAGCCTCAGCTTTGCTTTGTGTCATTTGCTCACGCAAGGTCAGATTTACGCCCTGCAGAAATCAGCATCACTGGCGCAGAAACAAATTTTTCTGCCGCCGATGGTTGAGGGGCGCTGGACTGGGACAATGAATCTAACCGAACCTCAGGCTGGAACAGATTTAGCGGCGATTAAGACGCGGGCCGTAAAACAGGATGATCACTATCTGATCACAGGTCAGAAAATCTACATCACCTATGGTGAACATGATATGGCTGAAAATATTGTTCATCTGGTTCTGGCCCGCACGCCTGACGCGCCGGAAGGAGTAAAGGGCATATCCGTCTTTATTGTGCCAAAATTTCTGGTCAATCCGGATGGCACGCTAGGCGCGCGCAATGATGTGCGCTGCCTGTCAATTGAAAAAAAGCTGGGCATTAAAGCCTCTCCAACAGCTGTCATGCAGTATGGCGAGGCAGGTGGAGCGGTCGGCTATCTGGTGGGTGAAGAAAATCAAGGTCTGTCGATTATGTTTGGGATGATGAACCATGCCCGTTTTGCAGTAGGTTTGCAGGGCTTGTCTGTTGCGGAACGCGGCTATCAGCAGGCGGTTGATTATGCGCAGAACCGTGTGCAAGGCACTCCGCTTGACCGCAGCTCGGGCGCATCTATCGCCCATCATCCTGATGTGCTGCGACTTTTATCTGTGATGCGGGCAGAAATAGAAGCGATGCGTGGTCTTACAGTGATTGGCGGGGCCGCCCTTGACCTGGCCCGGCATGGCCCTGATGAAGACAAGGCTAAGCTTGATGAACGGGCCTCACTTTTAATCCCAGTCATTAAAGGTTGGCTGACTGAACGTGCGGTCACGCTGACCTCTGATGCGGTGCAGGTCCATGGCGGCATGGGCTTTATTGAAGAAACAGGGGCTGCCCAGCACTACCGTGATTCACGGATATTGCCAATTTATGAAGGCACCACAGCCATTCAGGCAAATGATTTGATTTTCCGCAAGACGCTGCGCGATAGCGGGGCATCTGTTCGCGCTTTGTTAGCAGAAATGGAAGCTGATCTAATAGGGCTAGATGACAGGCTAGCTTCTCCTATGCGGAGCGCCATAGCTACTACGCACCAGACCCTTGATTTTCTCTGTGGCACAGCAAATGACCCGCGCCGGGCAGCTGTTAGTTCAGTTGACTGGCTAATGATGCTGGGCTGGCTGTGCGGAGGGTGGGTTATGGCCCGATCAGGTCATGTTGTGGCAACAGGCAAGGCAGAAGAGTTCTCACAAAGCTTTCTGGACGCCAAGCGCGTCACCGCAGATATTTATCTGCAGCAATGTCTGCCTCAACTTGAAAGGCTGGCCCGTGTTATTATCGCCGGCGGAGATGCGGTTCTGGCTATGGATCCGGACTGGTTGACCCGCCACTGATGCTGGTTTAACAAGCCTACTGAAACATAGCATGAGGGCCGCTATTTGACTGACCCTTTAAATTTATACCAGAGGAAGACACTTTTATGAGCCAGGATTATAAATTTGATACGCTTTCGCTTCATGCTGGCCATATGCCTGACGATCGCCATGGTGCCCGTGCTGTGCCAATTTATCAGACCACCTCTTATGTGTTTAAAGATACGCGCCATGCCGCCGCCCTATATAATATGGAAGTAGGCGGACATCTGTATTCGCGGATCTCTAACCCGACTGTGGCGGTTCTTGAGCAGCGGCTTGCCGCTCTTGAAGAAGCTGCAGCTTGCACTGCCACTGCATCTGGTATGGCGGCGCTGTCTTCAGCTTTACTGACCATATGCTCAGCAGGCGATCACATTGTAGCCTCCGCCCAGCTTTATGGGGCGAATGTGAATTTGCTTAAATATACCCTGCCCCGCTTCGGCATCGAAACCAGTTTTGTCTCTGCAACAGACTCTGATGCCATCAAAGACGCAATCCAGCCAAATACCAAGTTGCTGTTTGGTGAAGTGGTGGGCAATCCTGGCCTCGATATCATGGATATCGAAGGTGTGGGACGGATTGCCCATGAGGCTGGCGTGCCGCTGATCATTGACGCAACTTTTAACACGCCATGGCTGTTGAAGCCGCTTACAAAAGGAGCAGATGTTGTTATTCATTCACTAACCAAATGGATTGGTGGTCATGGGATTGCCATTGGCGGGGCGATTATGGATGGCGGCCGCTTTGACTGGGGTGCATCTGATAAATTCCCTACAATCGCATCCCCGCATTATTCAATGGAAGGGATAAATTTTCATGAAGAATTTGGCCCGGCTGCATTCACTGCAAAGCTTCGGGCAGAAGCGATGTATAATTTTGGACCCTGCCTGTCGCCAACTAATGCCTTTCACATTCTGCAAGGGCTGGAAACTCTGCCACTGCGTATGCAGCGTCATATGGATAATACCCGTGCACTGTTGGATTTTCTTACCACTCATGAAGATGTCGCCTGGGTCCGCCATCCGGACCTCCCGGACCATCCCGGCCATGACATTGCCAAAAGGCTGATGCCGCGTGGAGCAGGCTCGATTATCGCTTTTGGCGTGAAAGGCGGGCGCGAGGCAGGTCGTGCTTTTATTGAAGCTGTTCAACTGTCCTCTCATCTGGCCAATGTGGGTGATGCAAAAACGCTTGTGATCCATCCTGCTTCTACTACTCATTCACATATTGACGCAGACGCGATGAAGGCAGGAGGGTTGTCTGATGATATGATCCGTCTGTCGGTCGGTCTTGAGGATATTGCTGATATCAAGGCTGATTTTGAAAGCGGGTTCAAAGCTGCCCGCCGGGTTGCTGCTGAGGGACAGCGCTAGGAGCTGGTTGACGGCATAGATAAGGATAGGCGTGCCATGAAATTTGAATTTGAACAAATATCTGTCCATATTGCAACGGGCGGCAGGGCACACAAGGATGGCGCAGACTTTGTTGTGTTTTTGCATGGCAGCGGGCAGAGTCATCTGACCTGGGGTCTGCAGAGCCGATATTTTGCCTATGAAGGCTACAACATTATTGCCCCTGATTTTCCTGGCCATGGTTTATCGGGTGGTGCGCCCCTGACAAGCATTGAGGATATGGCAGACTGGCTTGTTAGGCTTCTGGCGGCAATGGGTGTCCAGACAGCCGCCTTTATTGGCCATTCGCAAGGTTGTCTTGTCGCTCTGGAGATGGCTAGCCGGCATAGCGCACATGTTGACAGGCTGTGTTTGATCGCAGGTGCGGCAGCGATTCCAGTTAATGAATGGCTTGTAGATGCCTCTACCTCAAAAATTGATGCCGCGATTGTGATGATGACTGGCTGGGGTCATGGAAGGCTAGCTCATTTTCATGATAACACCCAGCCAGGGTTTAATCATTTAGGTTTTGGCCGGGCCCTGATGGCAGGTCATGATAAAACCGCCCTGCATGCTGATTTGCAGGCCTGTAATGCCTATAATAAGGGAGCCGCTGCCGCTGCTGCTGTAACCCAGCCCTGCCATCTGATTCTGGCGGCCAGTGATAAAATGACACCGTTGAAACAAGGGCGCAAACTGGCTGGTATGATTCCCCATAGCACAATCACTGAAATTGCCGACGCAGGACATATGCTACCCAGTGAACATCCTGACGCGGTAAATCTGCCTCTTGCGCGATTTTTGGGGGCATAACAATATCGGCATCATCAGCTTTTATGGGGTGTGTAATGACATCTGTTTTTCAGTTTTCTAGAATTGCGGTTATTGGAGCCGGTACAATGGGCAGTGGAATTGCTGCCCAAATAGCCAATGCGGACCTCCCTGTTTTGCTTCTTGATCTGCCGGCAAGGACAGCTGGACAGCCGCATGCGGCTGCCGCCGCGATTGACCGGTTGCTGGTATCTGATCCGCCGCAGCTTATGCATAAAAAGCGGGCGCAGCTGATTACAACTGGCACCATTGATGATGATTTTGATAAGTTGGCAGATTGTGATCTGGTCATCGAGGCGGTGATCGAACAGTTGCCGGTGAAACAGGCTTTATATAAACGCCTGCATCAGACGATCTCACCGCATTGTATTGTCACCTCAAACACCTCAACCATTCCTATAAGCCTGCTAATTTCCAAGATGCCAGTTGATTTTGCCCGCCGGTTTGCAATCACACATTATTTTAATCCGGTTCGCTTTATGCGGCTTTTGGAACTTGTGCGGGGTGAGCAGACAGATGAGCTGGTAATCAAAAAGCTGGCTGATTTTAATGACCGTGTGTTGGGCAAAGGCGTGGTCAGATGCGGCGATACACCAGGCTTTCTGGGCAACCGGGTTGGGGTCTATGCGCTGCAGCTAGCCCTGCATGAAGCTATCACTGCGGGCATTCCGATTGATACAGCTGATGCGCTGGTGGGCCGTCCGTTCGGAATTCCTAAAACGGGTGTGTTTGGACTTTATGATCTGATCGGGATTGATCTGATGTCTGATGTCGCCGCCTCTCTCCGTTCCATCCTGCCCGCAGATGATGCGTTTCATGCGGTTGGTGATGACCCGGCCCTGACCCAGGCGATGATCGCAGCTGGCTATACAGGAAATAAAGGCAAAGGAGGTTTCTATCGCAACACAATTGCCGGGCGTGAGGTGCGGATCATTGAACAGGGAGGCGATGGCCTAGCCTGGCGAAGCGTGGCAGCAGAACTGCCTGCCGCTGCTTCTGCTTCAGCAGAAGCGCAGGCGCGCCAGGCAGAGCCGCTTGACCCCGTCCTACAAGAGACTAGCCCTGCGGGTCGCTTTGCCCAGACGGTTCTAGTCAAAATCCTGTCTTATGCAGCATCTCTTGTACCGGAAATTACGACCTCGCCTCAGGATATTGATGATGCGATGAAGCTAGGCTTTAACTGGCAGCGCGGCCCGTTCGAGATGATTGATGCGGTGGGCCTAGACAGGCTGTGCCAGTTAGCAGATGAACTGGGTCTTACCCTGCCCAGTCAGCTGACAGCGCGCAGCCGTCCCTATTATGCGGTCCATGACTGCCAATTGGATATAGATACTCATGATAAAGGTTACCAGCCGGTTGCCCTGCCAGAGGGGGTAATGCGTTTTTCCCTTTCCCGCCGGACAGCTGAAAAGATCTGCAGCAATGACGCTGCCAGCCTTTACCGGCTGGAGGGTAATTTGCGGTTGGTCGAATTTCACTCAAAGGCAAATGCGCTGAATGATCAGTCCATGCAGATTGTCGCGAAGGCTGCCGCTGATCACGGTCAGGGGATTGTGGTGCATAATGATGCCCAGCATTTCTCAGCTGGTGTTGATCTCAACCAGTTTCTGGCTTTTATCAAATCGGGTAATTGGACAGAGATGGACAGCTTTCTTGCTCGCTTCCAGAAGGCTGTGAAGCAGTTGAAATATTGTCCTGTACCTGTTGTGGGTGCACCATCTGGTTTGGCGGCAGGTGGCGGCTTTGAAGTGCTGATGCATTGCGATAAGCTTGTCGTGCATTCAAATTCCACCCTCGGCCTAGTTGAAACTGGGGTCGGGCTGGTACCTTCTGGTGGCGGCGTGAAGGAGAGCTATCTGCGCTGGTATCAGGTCAGTGGTGACTGGGATGAGGCGGCCTGGCAGACTTGGATGCAGATAGGCTATGGTCGCACCGGCACATCACCTGAATTGTCCGCAAAATTTCATTATTTCCGCACCGGCCATGATGTTGCACTTCTCAGCCGTGACCGGCTCCTCCCCTTGGCGATAGATACAGTCCGGCAGATGCAGGACAATTATATCCCGCCAGAGCCACCAGCTGTGCAACTGGCCTCACCTCAACTGATGGACAAAATGAAGACATTCATGGCAGACGGTGTCGCCAGAGGTGATTTTGCTCCACATAACAAGGTTGTAGCGATGCAGATTGCCACCATCATGGTGGCCAATAAGGATGAAGCGCAGCATAGCGATGAGCAGGCCTTGTTTGACCGCGAAAGGCGGGCGTTTCTAAATCTAGCAAAAACAGATACGACCGGCAAATGGATCGCTGCCTTGTTAAGGGCATAAAGGGGGCTGAAGGTGCGGCGGGGGATTTCTTAGGCGCCCAGCCGGTAAGGCGGATTGTCAGGCAGGGTTTCATCACGTGGGTCATGGCTGACCAGCAGAACAGGTAGCTTTCGCTTCATAGCTTCTTCACGGACCAGCTTCACCATCTCCTCACGCCGGTGCCCGTCAAGGCTTGAAAACGGCTCATCCAGCAAGAGTGCCCGTGGTTGGGCCAACAGTGTGCGCAAAAGCGCAAGTCGGGCTTGCTGGCCGCCTGATAGGGTTTGCGGATCACGCAGGCCCATACCCGCCAGCCCGGCCTTGTCCAGCGCGTCTTTAATAGCGTTTGTGCGGGCTGTACCAGTGACAGTAGCAACCAGTCCAAAGCCCAGATTATCCGCAACAGTCAGATGCGGAAATAATAGCGGGGTTTGAAATAACAGGCCAAGCTGGCGCCGCTCAGCAGGCAGATCAGAAAGAATCTGCCCGCCCAGCCTGACTTGTCCGCTGGCGCGCAGTCCTGGTGTTTGCAGCCCGGCCATCCAGCGTAGCAGACTTGACTTTCCTGCCCCGCTTGGTGCAGTCAATAAGCAGATCTCACCCGGGGCGATTGTCAGATTAAGGTCGGTAAAGAGCGGAATTGCGCTAAAACTTAATTCAATGTTACATAATTCAAGCATATTAATTTCTGCTTCTATCGCCTGAAGATAACTTTTTTAGTGATGATCAGTAATGCTGTCTTTCAGCCTATTGTTGCGGTATAGCCGAACTCTGTTGTGAGTTGAAAGCTGTTTTGCTAGGTAGTCAAAAAATTTATGCTTTGTTTCGTAGATTCTTTGCCCGTTTTTCATATACTGTCGCTAAACGGCCTGTCTGGCCATATCATTTGGGCCCTGTCCGCTCAGCGGGGTCATTATGTCACGAAACATGGAGGCTCCTATCATGACTGTACAGCGCTATTTCCCTTCATTTTCTTTTCATTGGGTGTTGTCTGCCCTAAAGGCCATATTTGCTTTAGGGCTTATGGCTTTTCTGCCTTTTTCGACCATGGCAGCGGACAAATTTGAAACCTTTGTTGAGCAGGCCCGTGGTCAGTCTGTTTATTTCAATGCTTGGGGTGGCTCGCCGGCGATTAATGCCTATATTGGCTGGGCAGCAGATCAGCTGAAAGCCCGAAATGATATTACCCTTATCCATGTCAAGCTGACCGATACGGCTGATGCGGTCAGCCGCATTCTAGCGGAAAAGACAGCCGGCAAGGTATCTGGCGGCTCGGTTGATCTGGTTTGGGTAAATGGCGAGAATTTTGCCTCGCTAAAACGCCAGAACCTTCTTCAGGATGAAGGCTGGGCCTTTTCCCTGCCGTCTTTTGACTATACGGATTCCGCTGAACTGCCTGCGCTTATAAGTGATTTTGCAACCCCAACAGACGGACTTGAATCGCCTTGGGGCCGGGCCCAGCTGGTGTTTGGCTATGATACAGCTCATGTGGTCGCCCCGCCTCGCTCAGCCGCCGCGCTGGCTAACTGGGTAAAGCAGGACGACAATCAGGGCCGTTTTACCTTTCCAAGGCCACCTGACTTTACAGGTACCAGTTTTTTGAAACAGATCGCGCTGGAAGTTGTGCCGGACAGAAGCATATTTGCCGCACCTGCCCCTGCTGATATGGATTCTGCAGATGCGATGCTCGGGCCGCTTTGGGCTTGGCTTGCGGATGTGTCCTCTCATCTGTGGCGGGCAGGCCGGCATTACCCAGTCAACTATACTGATATGGTGCGCCTGCTTGGAGATGGAGAGGTGGCAATTGCCATGGCTTTTAATCCAGCCGAATTCTCAAACGGGATAGCACAAGGCATTCTGCCGGATACTGTCCGCAGCTATATTCATGAGGGCGGCACGCTGGCCAATGTGCATTTTGTGGCGATCCCCTTTAATGCGAATGGTCCGGTGGCTAAGGTAGTGGCCAATTTCCTGCTCTCACCAGAAGCCCAGCTGCGCAAAGCCAATTCTGAGATCTGGGGCGATCCGACCGTCTTATCGATGGCCAAATTGCCTCCTGAAGATGCTGCTGCATTTGCTAGTCTGCCGCGTGGGATAGCGACTTTATCTGATGCGCAACTATCACACAGCCTTGCTGAACCGCACCCATCCTGGGTAAAGGTGATTGAACAGGGCTGGGCGAAACGCTATGCCGCAAATTAGGGTTGAGCGGATTCATAACAGGTGATCTCCCGCATGTCAGATCAGCTCTATACCGCCCACCATACTGCTCTGGCGACCGGTAATAAAGTGATTCTGGTTTTTGTCCTTACACCGGTGCTGGCCGGGCTGGTCGGGGCTGTGTTGCCGGCAACAGGCTGGTTCCCACCTTTAGGTGGGGATGCGATTTCACTCCTACCACTGCGCACCTTTTTGTTAGAACCAGGCCTTATCACATCTGTCAGTCTCTCCATCTTTACTGCATTGATAGCGACCACACTGTCTTATTTGTTGGCGCTAGGTCTGCTGGCGGTTCTGGTGGGCACAGGAGGTGGAGCGTTTCTGACCCGTTTGATCTCACCGCTGCTGTCCGTCCCACATATCACCATAGCGGTGGGTTTTCTATTTCTGCTGCAGCCCAGCGGCTGGCTGATACGGCTGCTCTCGCCGTGGGCTACAGGCTGGGACCGACCACCCAATCTGAATCTTGTGCCAGATGAAGCGGGCTGGATGCTGGTAGCCGGGCTGGTGGCTAAGGAAGTGCCGTTCCTAATTTTGATGGGATTATCTGCGGTCAGCCAGATTGATGCCCGCCGCGTGCTGGAAGGTGCACGCTCGCTTGGATACGGTCCTCTGACTAGCTGGTATCTGGTGGTGCAACCCCAGCTGGGCCGCCGTCTTTTCCTGCCGGTG
>CETK01069688.1_pt1 | contig 11425 bp, 12 predicted proteins | sample 361431 | NCBI WGS metagenome assembly CETK01 (sample SAMEA2622452, study PRJEB7988) | marine metagenome | biome: marine biome (ENVO:00000447); feature: surface water layer (ENVO:00002042); material: "saline water (ENVO:00002010), including plankton (ENVO:xxxxxxxx)" | depth 5 m | reverse complement strand
ATGACTTTATTCATTATCTTATCATTCTCATGTTTCTGATAACATTTCAATATGTGTTGTGAAGTTGCAAGGTGTTGTGCTTCGTCTCTTGCAATGAAAGATATAATCTTTGCAGAACCTTCCATTAATTTAAGTTCACCAAATGCAAAACTACATGCAAATGAAACAAAGAATCTTATACCCTCTAATATATTTACAGATACCAGTGCAAGATATAGAGCTTTATATAACTCATAGTCGTCAACCTTTAATCCAAGAAGTCTTCGTCTTCCAAGTTCGATAAACTTATCATATTTCTCTGTGACCATTTCAGCTCTCTTGATAATTGCTTCTTCGTCCAGTATAGTGTCGAATACATCACTTGGGTCTGCATAAACATTTTTGATTATGTGAGTATAACTTCTAGAATGGATTGTTTCCATGAAGTCCCATGTGATAATACAAGATTCTAGTTCAGGGAGAGTCACAAACGGTAAAAATGCTATGGATGGAGCTCTGCCCTGAACAGAATCGAGTAAAGTTTGATACCTCAAGTTTGAGGTAAATATATGTTTTTGTGCATCGTTGAGTTGTGCATAGTCGTTTCTATCTTTTTGTAGGGAAACTTCTTCGGGTCTCCAAAAGAAACTCAACTGTCTCTGTGTGAGTTTGTCAAATATAGGATATTTGAATTCGTCAAATCGTTGTGTGTTCAATTCGTCACCAAAGAATAATTTACCTTTAGTGAAATCGACTTTGTTCTTATTAAATACTGTCATTTTTGTTTTCTCTGTGCTTTCTTCTTTTCTCTATGTGCCTTTCTATCAAAGTATTCATAACTATCAAAATTGTTTATAAAATCAGACTTTCTAGTATTTGTTTCTCCATATATGTCGTGTTCCCAACACCTCTTTGAGTATTCTTCAAAGAGTTCTCTTTCTAATATGGGTTCTATACCATGATATCTAGATTTTCTTCCGTCATATCTACACGGGTGTCTTGTAAATCCTTCATGCTTGGGATAAAGTTCTCTGTATAATTCGTTATAGCCTGGAGTATCAATTACCCGTCCTTTCTTATTGTAAAAATGTAAGAATATGTGATAGGAATATTTACCTAAAAAATACTCTCTCCAGTGTGCAACATTTGGGCCCTGATACATTAACAAGTCGCCAGGTTCTAATAATACAGATATGGATTCTTTTCTTCTCTTCTTAATCGGAACTGCTTGTGTGTTGTCATATATCTCGCCTGGTTTGTTTACCCAATCAGTTGAGTTGTCGACCCATATTGGCCAAGGTCTTTCGTCATCTGACTGATAGTCCAAACATAGTGTTGCACTTATTTCACAACTTGGTCTATCTGCATGTGCTTTTAGATATGCACCTCTTTCATACTTTCTAGAATATGAATAGGTTTCACCTAAATCCATATCGATTACACCTTTGAGTTTATCCCAACAATATCTGTGTAATGCAACACCCCATGGTGCATTATAACAACCCATAGATTTTTGTAGTGAATCTTCGGGTGAGTTGTGTATAATATCGTCTTCTCGATATACTATATGACTGAACTGTTCTGTATGTTCTACAGTTTTCCATGTATCCAAAGTCATTTGTATAATATCCTTTGGTATGAAATCTTTTAGAACGACATAACCTTTCTTCCACAACTTCCAAGTTTCGGGATTAGTTTTACCCCTCATTCCTGATTCTTTTACTTCGTATTCTATAGTTCTATCTTCAAATTGCACACGCATCACAATCTTCCTCACTGTTTGGTGAATCTATCAAGGGTGGTATATAATCATTCGACGCTGAATTAGGGTCTGTAATTACATCTTCAACCTTTCCGTCCATAGTATTCTGATAATAAGAAGTCTTCCAACCATATTTGTATGTGTTGAGTAAGTCTCTTGCCATTACAGATACAGGGACTTCACCATTTTCATAGTTCTCGGGATTATAAGACCAGTTTCCACTGATTGCTTGGTCAAAAAACTTCTGCATAACTGCAACTACATTGATATAACCTGTGTTATCAGGCATATCCCATAATATAGTATATGCATTTTTGAGTAAAGAATACTGTGGAACAACCTGTTTAAGTGTTCCTTTCTTACTCTTCTTAACCGATAGATGGTCTCTAGGTGGTTCTATACCATTCGTTGCATTAGAGACGACGCTAGAACTCTCTGACGGCATTTGTGCAGTGAGTGTAGAGTGTCGTAGACCAAACTCTGCAATGTCTTTCCTCAAGTCTTCCCAAGGCATAGTATATATGGGTTCAACAAGCTCGTCAACATCTTTTTTATATGTATCAATAGGTAATATACCTTTTGAATATTTTGTTCTGTCAAAGTATGCACATTGACCCTTTTCTTTTGCAATTGTATTACTAGATTTTAGAAGGTAATATTGGAATCTCTCCGTCAAATCGTGAACCAGTTTCCATGCATTTGGGTCATCATACTTGACCTTGTTCTTTGCAAGGTAGTGTGCCAGTCCTATGTATCCGATACCAAGACTTCTTCTTGACTCTGTAGATACCTTCGCTGCATTCACTGGATACTCTTGAAAATCTATCAGTTCTTCAAGTCCTCTCACTGATAAATCACAAAGAGATTCCAACTCTTCATCTTTTACAATACCAACATTGATTGCAGATAATATACATAATGCAATCTCACCCTGTCCTTCTATGTGTTGGATAGGGTCTGTTGGTAGTGTAATCTCTTGACATAAATTACTCATGTTTACTTTATCCAAGAACGAACTATGAGTATTACTATGGTCTATATTCATGATATAGATTCTGCCAGTCTCTGCTCTTTCTTTCAATAAATCTGTAATTAGTTCTCTTGCATTTACTTTTTTCTTTGGTATGGAAGTTGCCCTTTCATACTTTTCATATAACTCATTGAACTCCTCTGTTCCAAATGCTTCATATAAGCCTGGAGCTTCATGTGGAGAGAAAAGAGTTATATCCTCATTTGCAAGAAATCTTTTGTAGAATAATTCACTAAACTGTATAGAGTAATCTAGTTTTCTTACACGGTTGTCCTCTGTTCCTTTGTTGTTCTTTAAGACAATAATGTCTTCGATTTCTTGGTGCCATATTGGAAAGTGAACTGTTGCTGAACCCCCTCTGACTCCGTTTTGGGTGCAACACCTAACAGTTGATTCAAATTTTTTAAGGAATGGGACGACTCCCGTATGCTGGACTTCGCCTCCTCTAATCCTAGAACCAAGTCCCCTAATTCTTCCTGCGTTAATACCGATTCCAGCTCGTTGTGCAACATATTTTCCAATGGCCATATCACTTGAGAATATACTGTCGAGAGTGTCGTCTGTGTCAACGAGCACACACGATGCAAATTGTCGTAAAGGAGTTCGAACTCCCGCCATGATAGGTGTTGGTATATTGATTTTGAATCCACTGATTGCGTCGTAGTATCTTTTGACATAGTCTAACCTTATTTCATTATCGTAGTTTTTGAAAAGTGTCATGGATATTAACATATACATGAACTGTGGTGTTTCATACACCGTTCCTGTTGACCTATCTTGAACCAAATACTTATCTACAATCTGTTGTAGTCCAGCATAGGTAAAGTTTAGGTCTCTTGAGTGTTTGATAAATGTATCACACTTATCAATCTCCTCGTCTGTATACCATGATAGTATATCTTTATCGTATACACCATAGTCTATATTTCTTTTTGTTATGTCTTTGAGTGGTGGATATATTTCTGCGTCTTTCCACTTTGTATTGAATACTTGTTTCTGAATTCCAAAGAGTAATAATCTTGCAGCCACAAACTGATAATTAGGATTCTCTAATGATATCAAATCACTTGCACTTTTGACAAGTATCTTTTGTATTTCTTTTGTAGTGATACCGTCAAAAAACTGTATACCACTGTTCATTTCTACTAATGATTCTGATACACCTGTAATTCTCTTACAAGCTTTATGAACCATTTTGTGTATTTTGTCTAGATTGATTTCAACTTTTGACCCGTCTGACTTGACGACTTTGATTTCCCCATTCATGCTTTTGCATACTCCTTTAACTTAACTTTTGCAGAAAGGCCACTGTAAGTATTAGAAGTAATTATATCTACTATTTCATCTTGACTCAAACCATTCAGAACCATGTCATTGATATCTTTTATATCAGATACCCTTCTATCGTCCCAAATACATACAGACCACCCGAGGTCTATAACCTCATCAATCTTTTTTATTATCTCTGTATTTCTTGGTTCGTTGTCATAAATGAGTATTGCATTCTCTTTTATACTATCATCTATCTTTTTGAAATCACTTCCACCAACACTAATTGCATTGGGAAGGAATAAACTATCTATCGGCCCTTCTGTGACATAGATAGTTTTTGATTTGTCCACTTTATCAATGTTATAGATGAGTGGAACATCATCTAGGAACCTCATGGTCAAATATCGTAATGGTGAATCATTGATTGCACGACCACTGATACCGACTAGTTCCCCACTCTCACTAAAGAATGGTATAACAATTCGTGGGTCGTCTCCTAAAACTCTGTCCTTATACTTTTCTGATAAGATACCTAGAGTCTGTGCATGTGGGACAAACCACAAATCTTTAATCTTTGATTCGGGTATCTTTCTAGATTCTAGAAAGTCCCTTGCAACTATTTTCTCGTTTGCACGGAAACAGACTGCTGTCAAATCAATTCTCTTCATATTTAGAACTTCTTCACGCGGAGTAAACTTAAAATCGTTTGCACTCGGCATTTTTTTCTTTCTTCTTGGTGCCTTACCATTTTCTTTTAGCCATTCTTTTATGTATTCCTTATGTATCATAGGGAAATGGTCTTTGAGAAAGTTTACACTTGAAGTTGACTTACCACAATTGTGACATTTATATACAAAATTCTGTTGCACTTGGAAATGATATCCTCGTGCTTTGTATGTGTTTTTTGCAGAATCCCCACAATAGGGACACCTGTGATTTAGTGTGTTATCATTCTTCCATTTTGCCATATCCAAGAGAGATACGACTTGCGAAAGGTATTTTCTTTCCAACCATAGCATACATCTATAATACTATAAATGTGGTATTTTTTCAAGAGGGTTTTCTTACTTCTTCTAACTTCTTTTTGGGAACTTGTAAGACATATCTGTTCTCTACAACTGGTGGTGTGAGTTTACCTTTTGGTCTTGCAATTAATCCAGCTGAAGTTATCAATAATAGGATTGCCAGCGGGTCAAATACAAAAATCAAGGCAAAAATGACCCACCTTACAGCGTTGTCAAGATACTTGACAGATTCTTCTTGTCCGTATATAACCTCTGCAACATACTTAATTGGCCCTATTTCTCCCTCTTGTTCTAATTGTAATCTCTGTAAAGGTAATTTATCCTCATTTAATTTTACTATATCATCTACTATTATGTCAATATCATTTGCAATTTCTATTCTCTCGTCCCTCTGTCTTCTATCGATATAGTTTCTATCTTGTGGTCTTGCAGTGACAATAATATTATCAAGGTTTGCAACTCTATCCTCTAGTCTGTTTAGTTGAGCTTCTTTTGCACCTATTCTCTTATCAATGATAGACATTTCTAGGGTGTAAGAGTCACCTACAAGTGTAGTTTCTATGTTTGCTTTGGATAGATAACCAAATATACCTAATGAAGTAATTAACATGAGTATGAACACCGATAGGGTGAGATAGTATTTCATGTAGTTAAGTCTATCCCAAAATAGGTGTAGGTATGTTGCAGTGACTATCTTACCAAACTCTAATGCAGTCATCATAACTACGGTTCCCATAAATGCTCCAGCAAATATGGTTGCCATACCTATGACTGAAAAGTATGCAGCGATACCAGCGATACCCAAAGATGTCGCAAGTGCAAGATAGTTTAAGAATCTTTCCATAATTTAACGGGTGTAGATATCAAATTTTTTCTTTTTCTTTTTTCTTCCTAGTGCTGTAGGAGCCATTGATATACCAGCTCCTGTTGAATTCACGGGTGCATCTTCTTTCATATCATAATCTATATACTCTCCTAATTCTTCTGCAAGTTTGACACCAGCGTCATAATCAGAAGGATAATGTAATCCTGCTAGAACTCTACCGAATCCACAAATTTTTGCACCTTTGAAGAGTCCTGCTCTGTGTTGTGGATATAGTCTACTATAAATCTCTGCAACCACAAAAGGTTGAACTGTATGTCCACTAGGATATGAAGGTGATTTACTTGTTTCTGTTGAGAATTTATCTAAATCCATTTTCAATTTCTCTGCAACTTGATATGGTCTTGCACGATTGAAATGATTTTTATAGTGTCTTATGATAGGTGAACATTGTTCTTCGATATACTCTATGTTATCTTCATCGTAATCTAAATCATGTTCGTCCAAATATTCTTTTATGTAATATGAAGCGTCTTCGTCACAATTGATATATTGTTTTTTCTGTTCGTCTGTTGTGGTCTCTATGTATTCTACGACTTGTCTTATTTCTTTAACCACCGCTTGTCCTTTGGGTGGAGCTCCCAACATAATCTTTTGCCAACCGTCTTTGAATATTTCTATCTTATTATACTTTACTTTTTTCAAATCCTCGATAGGTTTGAAAATCATGTTGTCTATATCTAATACTTCTTTAATATACATCGTCTGCACACACATACACTTTATCTGCATTAACATATCCTTCGTATATGTCAACACCATAGATTTTTGTTTTAAAACTCTTCACTAGACACTCTGTTTTTTCATTATATATTTCGTCATTTTGGTGGAGTTTTCTTCTTAATCTATATGTTGTGTTCTCCTGTAAGTCCATAAAATCGAGTGCCTCTGTTATATGGTCGGGGTTTAGTTTGTTATTATCTTTTAGATATCGATAGAACTTCTCGTATAGTTCTTCTGCTTGTTCGTCACTTAAGTTTGTATGTTCTTTTAGTAATAGTAATGCAACTGCATATGAGGCAAATTGTGTTTTACCAAAAGGGACTTTCTCTATGATTCTCTTGAGATTAAATACCAGTCTATGTAGTAGAGTTATGGAAGACTTCTCCATTTTAGTTTTAGGATTGTTCTTGACCATTTTCCCATTCTCGTCCTCTATCTTTTTGATTCTTTTTCCGTCCTTGTCTATAAAACCAAACTTAAAGGCTTTATGTTTCTTAAACGGTGTGACCAACATTTTAAGTATGCGAAAAACTATAAGTGTATCTACGATTCTCATACAACTATTTAGGTATTTTTAAAGTTCTCTTAAACGCTGTGCAAGGTTTAAGTCTATGTCTATATCTGTCTTCCATGTGTTCTCGACATAACCGAGGTATAATAACATGGTTTTTATTGAAGTCCAGTAATTATCGTCTTTGATTTTGAATTCTAACATTCTCATACATGCATGATAACCAAACACATTGAATAGACATATGATATGATTTAACATGAGTCTTTCTCTCAACTCACCATTCGTGTGGTATCTGTGTAGTAATCTTTTGAGGTATCTAAATCTTCGTAGGTCTTCTTGGAAGTCTTCCAAGTCCTGACACTGGGGGTCATCATAATGCTTTAATGCATATGCTTGAAAGTTTTTTGCTGTTATTTTATCAAATAGACTCATAATGTAATAGTATGTAGGTGACCCCGAAGGGTAAAGTTCACAGTTCTTCCAGTGAGATTAGTCACTGTAGATTGGACACGACTCCTTAATCTAATGAACCGTAAACTTTATAACAACCATTATCTAGTTGTTCATACTTCACATTAAGGTTAATAATCTTCTCTTCTTTTTCGAATTCGTCAATAGGTGTGTCAACAGACTTCCCTGTGATTTCTCCGAATTTAGAAAATGCAAGACTAAATTCACCTTCTTCTAATGTAAAGTCTAAATCCTCATCTGCAGCCTGGGGATTTAGTCCAATTTGTGAGAGTTTGGCTTTCATTTGTTCTACTGCAGCTTTTGGGTTTAAGTATTCTGATACTGCAACATGACCTAATAGTGCATTGACTCTATCTTTTACTTCAGCATCGTCAATTTCGTATGGAACAAAACCTGCTGTTCTTAAATCAAATCCTTCTCGACCATGATTTTCTGTGATAAAATTTTTAAATGTTTTCATTATTGCTCCACTGCTATACCAACACCGAGGACTTCTGCATTTGCAGCGAATACCTCGTCACTTGGGTCTTTCACTATTATTTCACTTGCACCTCCACCTAGGGTAAATGTCCCTATAAGTGAATTTGCACTGGTTTCTACAGAAACTAATCTATTTGTAGTTCCTGAATTTACGACTCTAACATGTGTTGCACTTCCAAAGTTTGAACCATTTGTTGTGCTAGTTCCACATGCAGCTTCTGAACCTAATACTTTAATTTTCATAACTATCCTCTAAATTATGCAGAAACAGTAATTGTTCCAGCAGCTGTTCCTATTGCACCACTGTTTGTGATAGTTGCGTTTCCACCACCTACAGAGTCAACAATTGTTCCACCGTTTAATGAAACTGCATTTGCACCAATACTTAATACATCACCTGCGTCTGTAGCTGCATTGTTAGCACCTATTGCAAGTGAGAATACTAATTCGTTAGTTGTTGAACCACTAGCATATGATAATGTGTGGTTTGCATTGTTGTCATTAACGACAGTCAATTGAGGTGTTCCTGCTACAGTGACATCTTCGTTGAATATAACTTTAACAGATAATGTTCCACCATCTGATTTATCAAATGCTGTTGAAACGAAATCAATGTTTGTTATATCAGCCTGTCCGATACCTGTAGATAGGTCAGCTCCAGTTGCAACTAAAATCTCTGTAAGGTTTCTTGAACCTACAGCCTTTTTTAGAACCCAACCTTCTGATTTAGCGACACAGTTTTTCTTATCTGCATCCGAAAGCCATTTTGGTTTACTTTCGTCTGCGTCTGATACTCCCCATAATGCCATATTTCTATCCTCTCTTTATTTTGCAACCTTTAAAATAGCCTTAAAGGTCTTTTTAAATGTTTTTACATCTTTTTGTAAAAGTCTCAAGTATTTATCTCTTACGGGGGCTCGAACCTTCATTAAAGTGTCATGAACTTTGATTGCATCGTCTGCTTTCACCTTCATGTCTTTCATGTCGTCTGTTCTGACCTTACCGTTTTTATTGGTGTCCTTGAACTTCCTTAATTGCACTAACATATTTGCATCAGGTCTCAATTGAGTCCCTCTTGCCTGTGAATTTAGTGCGTCTATTGCTCTATCTATGACTTCATCTTCTTGAGCTTCAGAGTATTTACCTCCACTCATTGTAGATATTTTCTCCAGTTTTTGTCGAAGTTCTTTTTCGTTCTTCGATTTTGCAACTGCACGAGCAACTTTTTTATTACCACCGTCTGACATCATTCCAAAGTCTCCGACTTTTTCGAGGACTTTCCTTGTCTCAACGGTATCTTGTTTTACATATCCTAACTTTCTTAATTTCTCTTTGAAGAGTTTAGTTCTTCCGTCTGTTGTTAGAATCTTTTCTATTGCCTTCTCGACCTTGTTCATTACAATGCACCATATACATCACTATGATTTGCAAATTTACTTTTTGATTGTCTCATTAAATTATCAAAAACTTTGTTTCTTAAATCTATCAATTCTTTAGGCATGTGACCATATACTTTATGCATATCTTTGATATTACCTAGTAGTTTGACAGCTTCTCTATCTTTCAATTCCTTTGCAAGTAATAATAATGATTCGTTGTGGTCGTTTCTATCTGTTAACTTTGCAATCTTTTCGATTACTTTTGGATTCATTTCTTTCTTTTCTACAATCATATTTCTATATGAGTCCATAACAGATTCATAAGCTTTTCTGTTGTTTCTTTTATTCATGTAGTAATCTTTCAAGAAATCTTTAGCTGCACTTAAAGGTATTTTATAATCTTTTGCAATTTCTTTTGCAGTTGCCCCTTGTTGGATATCCATGAGTAGTTGACCCATTTTACCTTCGTCTAAATCTAGGTCTTCTTTTTTATCTTTCTTACCTTTCTTACCTTTTGCTTTGTATCCACTTGCAAATGCAGCTCGTCTTTGGGCGTCACTTGCAAATCCTTCATTTAGAATTGCGTCTATGAAATCTTCTACTTCGTCCTTTTGACTAATCTCACCATTTTCTAGTGCCCAATCGATTAATTCGTCTTCGACTTTTCTAGGTAAATCTTTTTGTTTTGACATACTTCTAAATGCATCTATATGTCTTCTATGTTTTGTAATGAGTTTTTTCCAGTCTCTATCTCTAGGATACATTTTAATTACATCTTTGTAATTCTCTTCTATCTCTTCGGACTTACCTTGAACCTTTGCAGCCAAGTCTTTATCTGCACCACCCCATGTTCCTTTTGATTTAGTGACAAAGGAATTAACGCGTGCATGTCCCCATTGAACTGCGTTTGTTCCAGGCCTATGACCTGATTGCCATGCTTTGACTCCTCTTTGGAATACTTGTTTTAGAATACCGAATGGCATTCCTGTTTTTTCTGCTTTCTTCTTGAGAGCTTTATCGGGTGATTCTTCTAGATTTTTTTTTTCTTCTTTGAGTGGGTCGTTTTCTGCTTTTCTCATCATTCTCATTGCAAGGTCAACAAGAGTATGGATATTTGCTTTTTCCATTTTCTTTTTGTTGTTATCGTTTACCTTGTCATAGATTTGAGAAATCATAGATGCAGTAAACATATCTACTGTGACTCCACCAACCTTTTTATGTTGTTTTTTACTCACAATATCATTGATATCAGGCATAAGGTTTCTACCTTCTATCATTAATGATTCGTCTAAAAGACCAACTAATCTATTAGATTCAAATGATTCGTTTGCAAACTTAAGTGCATGTTTTACTTCTCTTGAGTTTAGAATCTTACTACCATAGAATTTTTTGATTTCTTTTTGTGCAACTGACATTGCACCACCAAGGTCTAATGCAACCTCGACTGCTTTCTTAATTTTTGCATCTCTTACTTTGTTCTTTTTAAAGTATGCAGATACTTCTCGACCTGTAAGTTTCTGTCTTCCATAAGGCCCTAGTGCATCGACTTTACCGTCTTTGTCTAGAACTTTCTTTTCTTTTAACTCTTGGAATATATTCATTTGTTAGAATCCAAATATCATATCATATAAATCGGGGTCATGTTTGTCTAATATAGCTGCAATCTCGTCTCTTGGTTGAGATTCCATATCACTAAAGATTTTATCTAATGATTTAAGACTTCTTTTAGTTAGTATTTCCATGTCGTCATACATTTCAGTCTCTAGTCCTGATTTGAACATTTTCATGAATGAGTTGATTCCTTTGACTACATCATCATATCCACCCTTCTTTTCTCTCTTAAGGATTTTGTTGATTTCAGATGTAATCTTACTGGACTTTTTTGATTTGTATTTCCCCTTCTTTGC
>CETK01115760.1_pt1 | contig 11428 bp, 9 predicted proteins | sample 361431 | NCBI WGS metagenome assembly CETK01 (sample SAMEA2622452, study PRJEB7988) | marine metagenome | biome: marine biome (ENVO:00000447); feature: surface water layer (ENVO:00002042); material: "saline water (ENVO:00002010), including plankton (ENVO:xxxxxxxx)" | depth 5 m | reverse complement strand
TTAAATTTTTTTCTAATTCTTTTTACGTGACTATCAATTGTTCTATCTTCAATGTCTGTATCTTCTCTATAAGCGATATCCATCAATTGCGCTCTCTCTTTTATAATACCCGGTCTTTTTGCTAATTCTTTGACTAATAAAAACTCTGTTGTTGTTAATTTATCTGGAAGTTGTTTTCCATTCCATTCACATTCTAACTGAGATGGATCTAACTTTAATTTTCCGTGTGAAATAATACTTTTGTTTTCTTCAATTGTATCTTTTGTATCTTTTTTTCTGAGCTGAACTCTTATTCTTTCTATTAAAACTTTAATAGAAAATCCTCCTGATTTTTTAACGAAATCGTCAGCTCCTAATTTTAATCCTAACAATTCATCAATTTCATCATCCTTAGAAGTTAAAAAAATTACAGGTAAAGAAGATTTTTTTCTTAACTTTTTTAAAAGTTCTTCTCCATCCATTTTTGGCATTTTAATATCTATTATTGCAAGATCAGGGGGGGTTCTTGTCAAACCAATTAAGGCACTTTCACCATCTATGTATGTTTGTACTTTAAATCCTTCTTTTTCTAAAGCTATACTAAGACTAGTTAAAATGTTTCTATCATCATCTATTAAAGCAATAGTTTGTTTGTGCATATTTAATTATAAAAATACTAAATTGTTCTAAATTGGGCAAATTAAAATTAATGGAGTTCACCCCAGTTATCACCAGTATTCAAATCTACTGTTAAAGGTATTGAAAATGAATGTTGATCACTATCAACTACACTAGACATCTCCTCAATAATTATCTTGCTAATCCTTTTTTCGTCATCTTTAGGTGCCTCAAAAATTAATTCATCGTGTATTTGTAGCAAGATTTTAGTTTTTTTGTTTTTTTGCTCATTTAATCTTTTTTCAAGTCTTATCATTGCCAATCTCATGATTTCAGAAGCAGATCCTTGTATTGGCGCATTTATTGCTGCTCTTTCTTGAAAATTTCTAATATTATAATTTTTATCATTAATACTTAAAAAATGGGATTTTCTCCCAAAGATATTATTTACAAAACCACTTTTCCTACAAAACTTGATAGTTTGGTCCATATAATTTTTAATTTCAGGAAATTTTGCAAAATAGGAATTTAAGAATTCTTCTGCTTCATAATTTGAAACATTGATTTGTTTCGCTAATCCGTATTGTGAAATACCATAAATAATACCAAAATTGATGGCCTTTGCTTTTCTTCTCTGATCTTGATTTACTTTAGCAATGTTTACATTAAAAATCTGGCTTGCTGTTAATGAGTGTATATCCTCATTTTTTTTAAAAGCTTTTTTTAATTCTTTTACATTTGCTAAATCAGCTAAAATTCTCATTTCAATTTGATTATAATCTGCTGAAATTAAAATATGATCTTTCTCTGCTATAAAAGCTTTTCTGATATCTTTACCATCATCTGATTTAATTGGGATGTTTTGAAGATTAGGATCACTTGATGCTAATCTTCCAGTTGTAGTAGCAGCTAAAAGAAAAGATGTATGGACTCTTTTTGTTAGAGGATTTATATACTCTGGCAATGAGTCAGAATAAGTATTCTTTAGTTTAGATACCTGTCTCCAATCTAGCACAAATTGAGGAAATTTATGGCCCTTAAAAGCTAAATCTTCTAGAACAGAAGCACTAGTAGCAAAACTTCCTTTTTTAGTTTTTTTAAGGTCAGCAATTTTTAGATCATTGTACAATATTTCTCCGAGTTGTTTAGGAGATGCGATATTAAATTCTTTCTTAGAAATTTTAAAAACTTCTTTTTGAATTTTTTCAATTTTTTTTTCAAATTTTTTAGATAAAATTCTTAAAAACTGTTTATCAATTTTAATACCTTCTATTTCCATAAAAGCTAAAATTTTTATCATCGGTTTTTCAAAAATTTCGTAAATGTTGACCATCTTTTCATTTTTCAAACTTTTATGAAATTTTTTATACAACCTAAAAGTAACATCGGCGTCCTCTGCTGCATAATCTTTTGCTTTTTCAATATCAACTGAACAAAAATTAATTTCTTTTTTTCCAGTTCCTACCAAATCTTTAAAAGCAATCGGTTTATGGTTTAAATGAATTTCTGATAGAGTGTCCATATTATGTCTATTTTTACCTGAGTCCAAAACATAAGACATAAGCATAGTATCCTCCATTGAATTCATATTTATTCCATGTTTAAACAAAACAATAAAATCAAACTTTATATTCTGGCCAATTTTTTTAATACTTGAATCTTCAAGTAATGGTTTTAATTTTTTTAAAACTAAATCTTTATTAATACATTTTTTAGAATCATGGCCTATTGGGATATAACAAGCTTTGCCAATTTTAGAACTTAATGAGACTCCTATTAACTCAGCTTGATGAGGGTCAAGTGAGCTTGTTTCTGTATCTACTGCAACCTCTCCCGCCTCCTCTGCCTCTTGTACCCAATCATCAATTTCATCAGAATTAGCAATAAGATGATAATTCTTGTTATCAATTTTTTTTGACTCTGTAGAAATTGGAAGTTCATTTTTTGAAATTGACAAATTTGGTTCACCATAAGCGGAAATCGCTGAGCTTAATAACCTATTAAACTCCATTTCTCTCAAAAATTTATAAAGTTTATCTTTATCAATTTCCTTAAGTTTGAAATCTTTTAAATCATTATTAACTGGTGCATTATGTTTTAAAGTAACTAACTGTTTACTTATTAAAGCTTTGTCTTTATTTTCAATTAGTGTTTCTCTCCTCTTATTTTGTTTAATCTCATGAGCTGAATTCAAAAGTAATTCTAGATTTCCATATTTATTTATCAATTCCGCTGCAGTTTTTACTCCTATTCCTGGTACACCAGGAACATTATCACTACTATCACCAGCTAAAGCTTGAACATCTATTACTTTTGATGAGTCAACTCCAAATTTTTTTTGCACATCTTCCTCAGAAATAAATTTATTTTTCATTGGATCGTAAATTCGAACGTCTTTCCTAAATAACTGCATTAAATCTTTATCAGAAGAAACTATTGTTACCTTTGCCCCTTTCTTCAAAATTTGGTCTGCATATGTTGCTATCAGATCATCAGCTTCATAATTTGGTAGTTCCACAGAAGGAAGATTGAATGCTAAAACAGATTTTCTAATATACTCAAATTGAGGGGCCAAGTCATCAGGTGCTTCAGAACGATTAGCTTTGTACTCACTATATATTTCGTTTCTAAAAGTTTTTCTCGCTGAGTCGAAAATAACAGCGAAGTGTGTAGGTTTTTGTTTATTTTCACTTGATTTTGAATCTTCCAATAGTTTAAACAACATACTACAAAATCCACTTACAGCTCCAGTTGGAAGACCGTCACTTTTTCGTGTTAAAGGTGGTAGAGCGTAGTAAGCCCTAAAAATATATCCTGACCCATCTACAAGATAAAAATGATCTGTTTTTTGAATTTTATTCATTATAAATTATTATAGATTATCAATCAAAATAAGAGTATTATTTTTTATGGAACTTATAAAGCAAAATACTCAGTCAAAATTAATAAGATCATTAATTGTCATTTTTTTAGGCTCAATAATTTTAACAATTTCCGCAAAAGTAAAGATACCTTTTTATCCTGTTCCTATGACCATGCAAACATTTGTTGTTTTGCTTATTGGAATAAGTTTTGGATATAAAATTGGTCTTGCAACTGTTAGCTTATATATAGTTGAGGGAATAGCTGGTCTTCCAGTTTTTTCTAATTCCCCAGAGAAAGGCGTTGGCATAGTTTATTTTACTGGTCCTACAATGGGTTATTTAATTGGTTTTCTATTTGCAGTCTTTTTAACTGGCTTTTTTAAATTTAATGATTGGACAAAAAAAGAAAATAATAATTTAAAAATTTTCTCTAATAATTTACTTAAATTAATAATTTCAGTAAGTGTAATTTATATATTGGGATTATTTTGGTTAAGTGAATTAATTGGATACGAAAAAGCTATTCTTTTTGGCTTAAAACCATTTTGGATAGCAGAATTGTTTAAAATATTTCTCTTAGCCTTTTTAACGCCCTTAGCTCTTAAATTTAGAAACTTTATTTAGGCGACCTTTTAGATAATATTCTTTGAAGAGTTCTTCTGTGCATTTTAAGTCGTCTAGCTGTTTCTGAGACATTTCTATTACATAGCTCAAAGACTCTGTGGATATGTTCCCATTTAACTCTATCAGCAGACATTGGATTTTCAGGAGGTGCTGCTTTTTTTGATGGATCAGCCAATAATGCTTTTTCAACGTCATCAGCATCTGCTGGTTTAGCAAGGTAATCTATTGCACCTTCTTTTATGGCCGCTACTGCTGTTGGAATGTTGCCATAACCAGTTAACATTATTATCCTACTTGAGGAGTTAGTTGTTTGGATCTCTTTAACAACTTCTAGACCATTTCCATCACCTAGCCTCAAATCTACAACAGCAAAACCTGGTTTTTTGCTTCTTACAGAATCTATGCCTTTTTTTACACCTTCAGCTTGAATAACTTCAAATCCTTTTTTTTCCATAGCTCTAGCTAATCTCTCTCTAAAAGGGTTATCATCATCGACAATAAGTAAGGATTTATTGTCAAAATCAGCTAAGTTTTGCAATGGTGCTTCATTTTTCATGTCTTATATATGGATATTTTTTTCCACATTTCAATAGGTGATTATTTACTTTACATTGAATTACTATTGAATTAATTGCTCGAATTACTAAAGTTTTTTTAAATAAAATACTTTTTTTGTTAAATTTTTTTGGGGGGCATTTTGAATGCAAAAATTTAAGTCAGTTGAAGAACTAATAAATCAACTGAGACCTGATAAGCCGGTTTATTGCATCAGAAAGAATTCAATTCTTTCTGCCTCAAGTTACTTTCAAAAAAAATTTCCAGGTAAAATTTTATATGCAGTAAAAACAAACCCCCATCAAGAAGTTATCAAAACTTTAATTAAAAGCGGAATAGATCAATTCGATGTTGCTTCAATTGAAGAAATAAAAGCAGTAAAAAATTTTAGCCAATCTGTGAAGTGTTCATATATGCATACAATAAAAAGTAAAGAAAGTATTAAGGAAGCTTATTTTAAATACGGGATAAAAACATTTGCTTTAGACACGAAAGACGAACTTATAAAAATTATTAAAAATACTAATAATGCTAAAGACCTTGAATTATTTGTAAGAGTTGCTGTATCTAATGAGCACGCTGAAATTGACTTATCGAAAAAATTTGGAGCGCTGAGTTCTGAAGCTGTAGGATTATTAAGATTGGTAAAACAACATGCATATAAGATTGGTTTAAGTTTTCATGTAGGATCACAATGTATGCACCCTATATCATACAACAAAGGAATTACTGAGATTGGAAATATAATAAAAAAAACTAAAATAAATCCAAATTACATTAATGTTGGTGGGGGTTTTCCCACTATATACCCAGATTTAATTCCACAATCCTTAGACAATTATCTTGAAGAAATTAAAAAAAGTTTAAAAAATTTAAATTTAAATAACAAAACAGAAATTATTTGTGAACCAGGGAGAGCCTTAGTTGCAGAAAGTGGCTCGACTATAGTAAGGGTGAATCTTAAAAAAAAACAAAAACTTTATATTAACGATGGAACTTATGGAACACTTTTTGATGCAGGTACACCTAACATTGTGTTTCCATCTAAAATGATAAAAGATAGTTCAAATAAAATAATTTCAAAAAAATTAACTGCATTTGATTTTTATGGCCCTACTTGTGATAGTATGGATTACATGAAAGGTCCTTTTCTTCTTCCAAATAATATCAAAGAAAATGATTATATTGAACTCGGTCAACTAGGAGCTTATGGGTTAACCTTCAGAACTCAATTTAATGGTTTCTTTTCGAATGAAATTTATGAAGTTGAGGATAAGCCAATAATGACGCTTTACGATAAAAATATTGATAAAGCAAATTTGGTTGCTTAATGACAGATAATAAAAAATTGGGTCATAACAGAAAAAAAAATTTTTTAAAAAAACCAGTTGAGCACATCGATATAACCTCTTTTGACTCTAGAAAGATTATTTCCTCAATGGAAAAAATGTCTTTTGTATCACGAGAAACTGCTAATGCTGCAAACATTTTTAATGAAATGTTAAAAGATAATGATTGTACAATCTTTTTAACTTTAGCAGGATCAACATCTGCTGCTGGATGCATGAACATTTATAAAGATTTAGTCAAGTACAATATGGTTGATGCTATTGTAGCAACAGGTGCTTCTATAATAGATATGGATTTTTTTGAAGCACTAGGATTTAAACATTACCAAGGATCTCAATTTCAAGATGATACAGAGTTAAGAAAAAATTATATTGATAGAATTTACGACACATATATTGATGAGGATGAACTGCAATTTTGTGATAAAAAAATTTGCGAAATAGCCGATAGTTTGGAACCAAAAAGTTATACTTCTAGAGAGTTTATTGGAGAAATGGGAAAATATTTAAAAAAAAATTCTGTTAAAAAAAATTCATTAATTGAAACTGCCTTCGATAATAATGTACCAATATTTTGTCCAGCATTTACAGACTCAAGTGCAGGATTTGGACTGGTAATCCACCAGGAAAAAAATCCAAAAAAACACATAACTATAGACTCAATTAGGGAATTCAGAGAATTAACAGAAATTAAGATAAGATCTAAAGGATCAGGTTTGTTTATGATTGGCGGAGGAGTACCAAAAAATTTTATTCAAGATACTGTAATATGCGCGGAGCTATTGGGCAAAGAAGTTGAAATGCATAAATATGCAGTTCAAATAACTGTAGCTGACTCTAGGGATGGTGCTTGCAGTAGCTCAACCTTAAAAGAGGCAAGCTCCTGGGGAAAAGTAGATATTACTAAAGAACAAATGGTTTTTGCTGAAGCTACTAGCGTACTACCTTTAATAGCAAGTGATGCATATCATAAAGGTGAATGGAAAAATCGAGATAGAAAAAACTTCTCTAAAATTTTTGGATAAAGAATTGAAATATTTATCGAATAAAAATGGTTTTTTAGGAATTGAAAATAAATTCAATTTTAAGGAGAAAGTCGTAATTATACCTTTTGGCTTAGAAAAAACAGTCAGCTACGGCGGTGGTACAAAAAATGGACCAAAAGAAATAATAAAAGCTTCCCATCAAGTTGAATTATATGATGAAGAATTTAATTGTGAACCTTGCAAGAAAATTGGTATTAAAACTCTCAAGCCTTTTAAGATAGATAAAGATATAAAAAAAGCTCTAAAAAAAATGTCATACATAAATAAAGGAATACTTGATAAAAATCTTTTTCCAATGACATTTGGTGGAGAACATTCGATTACTCCAGGGTGTTTAAGACCTTTTGTTGAAAAATATAAAAAAATTTGTCTTTTACATTTCGATGCGCATGCTGATCTAAGAGATAGTTATAATGGACAAAGATTCTCTCATGCCTCTGCTATAAGAAGATGTTTAGATTTTAAAAACGTTTCTTTAATTTCGATTGGGATAAGAAATATATCTAATAGTGAAATACCATTTTTAAAAAAAAATAAATCAAGAATAAATATTTTTTGGGCAAAAGATAAATCAAGATGGGATTTGGGAAAATTCAAAAAACTTATAAAAAATAAGACTGTATATCTTACTTTTGATGTTGATGGTTTTGACTCGAGTATAATGCCAGCAACCGGAACCCCAGAACCAGGAGGGTTACTTTGGGATGAGGCTTTAAATTTTATCAAAATTGCTGCAAAAAATTCTAATATTGTAGGTGCAGATATTAATGAATTAGCACCCATAAAAAATTTTAATTCTTATAATTTTCTAGTGGCCAAACTAGCGTATAAAATTATAGCTTACAAATATTTATCTTAAGTTTTAGCTGGTTTGAAAGTTTTTAAAAGTAATCTGAATGGAATAAGCATTATCAATGCTACTAAAATTTTTACTATCAAATCTCCAATTGCAAGTGTAATCCACGGTACTCCTGTTGCATAAAAAGATATTGAAAAAAATAAAAAAGTGTCAACTGTTGATCCAAAAAAAGATGAAGTTAAAGGGGCAATAAACCAATCCTTTTTTCTTAGATTGTCAAAAATTTGAACATCTAATAATTGAGCAATTAGAAATGCCAAACCTGAACCAGCAGCAATTCTTAAAGATATCAAATCAGCAAAATTTGTAGAAAATAGTAGAGTAAAACTTATTCCTATAGCAAAACCAATATAAACAATTTTTCTTGCAATAAACTTGCCATAAGATCTATTTGCTAAATCGGTAATCAAAAAAGCAATGGGATAACTAAACGCTCCATAAGTCAATAACTCCTCTAAGCCATAGTAACTCACTGGAAATTGCACTAAATAGTTTGAGGCCAAAACAACAACTCCCATGAAAAATGAGAGTAGTATGAACAATTTATTCATTATACGCTTTTAGATTGTACTGTTTTTTTTTGGAATGGAGATTTTATTAGCAAAATTTTTTTTAATTTTTTAAGCCTAGGTGATAAATTTTTATTCTTTACTGTTTTTAAAAATTCGTCAAAACTTCCCTTTTTATCAACAGACCTAACACCTGCGTTACTTACTGTTATTTTTAAACTTCTTTTTAAAAGACCACTAGTGAATTTTACTTTTTTAAGGTTTGGTAGAAATCTTCTTTTAGTTTTATTATTAGCGTGGCTAACATTGTGACCTTTCATAGGAATTTTGCCAGTTAATTCACATTTTTTTGACATAATAACTCGACTGTATAAGGCGAGATGAAGATCTCGTCAAGTTTATAAAACTTTAGTTATTTATTGTTTTCCTATAATTTCAGTAAAATTTTTAACACCATCTTTTATTAATAATTCTTTGAGCTCCTTTTTAATCAAATTGACAATGTTGGGTCCTCTAAACACCATTCCAGTATAAAGTTGAAGATAATTTGCACCTGCTAAAAATTTTTCATAGGCACTTTTGCCCGAGTCTACCCCACCAACACCTATTATTTTGATCCTTCCATCAATAATTTTATAAAATTTATTTATCAATTTTGTAGATTTTTGCTCTATCGGTTTACCAGATAACCCACCTTTCTGGTGCTTTTGAATATTCTTTAAATTGTCTCTTGTTGAGTCTGATGAGTTTGAAACAATAATTACTTCCACATCATTATTTAAAAGAACTTCTGAAATTTTATTTATTTCAACATCATCAATATCTGGTGATACTTTAACTGCTATTGGAGTTTTAGATATAATATTTTTTTTCGTTTCAGTAATTTTTTGCAATAAATCATTAAGTTTATTCTGGTCATGAAATTTTCTCAAATCTTCAGTATTCGGCGAAGAAATATTAATTGTAATATAATCTGCTACTTCGTGAAATATTTTAAAACATTCAATATAATCATTGAGTCTATTTTCTGAGTCTCTATTTGGTCCGATATTAATACCCAGTAGGCCAGTCTGTGTATTAGATTTTATTCTATTAAATATTTCTTTAGATCCAAGATTATTAAAACCTAACCTGTTTATCAGCGCATTGTCCTCCAATAATCTAAAGACTCTAGGCTTTGGATTTCCATATTGTTTTTTTGGTGTCACTGTTCCAGCTTCTACAAAGCTAAATCCAAGTTTAAATAGAGAATTATAGACTTCGGCATTTTTATCAAAACCTGCTGCCATACCAATCGGATTTTCAAGATACTTGTTAAATAGTTTCGTTTCAAACAACGGATTATTTTTGTCTTCGTGGAGAAGATTTGGAATAAAATTGAATTTTAAAGATTTTATAGCTAAACTATGAGCTGTCTCAGGATCTAATTTGAAAATTAAAGATCGAAAATTTGAAAACATTATTTAATTTTATTTAATATAAGATCTTTAGTTTCTTTAACACCAAAAAAACTGATAAAAAAACCCATTCGAGGTCCATTTTCATCACCAAATACCACCTCATATATTAATCTAAACCAATTACGAAGGTTTTCAGCATAACCATTTTCTTTTCCAGTAGAGTAAATTAGAGTTTGGATATCCTCTGGTGACATTTTATCGTTACATTTTTCTAAAGTTTTAATAAGTGCCAATAATGCTTTTCTCTCGTCCTCATTTGGTATCTTATATTTTTTACTAACCTTAATAATATCATTAAAATATTTAATTGCGTATCCAATTAGGCTATCAAATATTGGATGATCTTTCTCATAAATATTTTTTTTATATCTTTTCACAAATTTCCAAAGAAGTTCTTTACTATCAGCGTTACTTGTTTCAACAAGATTCAATAACATAGAAAAAGACATAATCATATTTTCTTTTGGAACTTTGCTATTATGAACATGCCAAACCGGATTCATAAGTAATTGTAATTCATCTTGGGTTTTGGCTTTCTCAATTAAATCTAAATAATCGTCTACAGCTTTGGGAACAATTTCATTGTAAAGTTTTTTAGCTCTTTTAGGATTTTGATACATATATAAAGATAAACTTTCAGGAGAGGCGTACTTCAACCATTGGTCAATAGTGATACCATTTCCTTTAGATTTTGAAATTTTTTCACCTTTCTCATCTAAAAATAATTCATAAGCAAAACCAGATGGATTATTTTTTCCAATCATTTTTATAATTTTTGAGGATAAAATGGCACTCTCAATAAGATCTTTCCCATACATTTCAAAATCTACATCTAGAGCGAACCATCTCATGGCCCAATCAACTTTCCATTGAAGTTTACAATTACCATTTAAAATACTTGTTTCTAGTTTTTTACCGTTATTATCAAAAATTATAATTGACTTTTGCTTATCAATTTCCTTAACAGGAATTTCTAAAACATGCCCTGTCTCGGGACAAATAGGTAAAAATGGGCTATAGGTCTTTTGTCGTTCTTTTCCTAATGTTGGTAAGATAATATTCATTATTCCATCATAATTTTCCAGTATAACTTGAAGGGAGGGATTAAAAAATCCAGATTTATAAAGCTCTGTTGAACTTTTAAATTTATATGAAAAATTAAAATTATTTAAAAACTTCTTTAACATTTCATTATTATGTTCACCAAAACTACTATATTTTCCAAACGGGTCTGGCACTTGTGTAAGCGGCTTGTGTAAATTTTTTTCTAGTATTTCTTTTTGTGGAACATTATCTGGGACTTTTCTTAGACCGTCCATATCATCTGAAAACGTGATAATTTCTGTGGGTATGTTAGTTAAATTTTGCAAAGCATTAACTATCATAGATGTTCTGGCAACTTCTCCAAAAGTTCCGATATGCGGGAGCCCACTAGGTCCATAGCCGGTTTGAAGAACAATTTTTCCTTTTTTTTCTATAAAAGTTTTCCTCTCTCTGAGCATCTTTTTAGCCTCAACGAAAGGCCAAGCACTTGTTTTGTCAAAATTTTCTTTTTTAATCATGAA
>CETK01043906.1_pt1 | contig 11451 bp, 16 predicted proteins | sample 361431 | NCBI WGS metagenome assembly CETK01 (sample SAMEA2622452, study PRJEB7988) | marine metagenome | biome: marine biome (ENVO:00000447); feature: surface water layer (ENVO:00002042); material: "saline water (ENVO:00002010), including plankton (ENVO:xxxxxxxx)" | depth 5 m | reverse complement strand
CTTGCAGAATACTATGGTAAATTATATCCTAAACATAAAGATAATCTTATTGAACTTGCTGACGAGTGTGGTTATGGAAGAGTTATTGCAGGTTGGCATTATCCTTCTGACCACGAGGAAAGTGTTAAGATTGCTAAAAAATTAATCAATATGGTTAATATTCAGGAAAGTATTATAGATATTCCTAGAAAGAGATATGCACCTGGCGTATTTGATGACGCAGAAACAAACAATCCTAAATTAAAAAAAGTTGTGAAAGATATGATAGACGCACAACTAAAACAATTTGCACAATATCACCCAATCAAAAAGTATTCATTAATCGGTTCTATCTTAACAAAGAGATATAGAGAAGACGCAGATTTAGATATTAATATATTGTTTGATGTCAAAGAAGAAGAAAGAGAAGCTGCGTTAGAGGCATTAAGAAAGAACTTAAAAGATGTAAATGGTAAACTAGTACCAGGTACTAAACACCCAATCAATTATTTTGTAATAGTAGACCCTGCTGTCAAAGAGAAAAATGATAGTATGGCAGATGGCGTATTTGATGTAGAGAATAATAAGTTTGTCAGAAGACCAGAGAAAGAAGAGTTTGACAAAGACAAATATATGGACGACTTCGGTAAGAAAGTTATGGAGTTAGATGTTGTCAAAGGCGAACTAGTAAGAGATATAATTGATTACAAAGAATTAAGAGGATTATCAAATGATGATGTTGACAATCTACAATCTATGATAAGAAATAAATTAGATGAGATTGAAGATAGTATACAATCTATCATTGATACAGGCGACCAAGTTATACAAGACAGACAAGCTGCATTTCAAAGTGATATGTCGCCAGAAGAAATTAGAGAGTTTGGTAAGAAACACAAACTTCCTAAAAATGTTATCTATAAAATGTTAGAGAAATACCATTACTTAAAATTCTATAAGAAGTGTAAAGATATTTTAGATGATGGTAATATAACAGATAGAGAAATAGATAGTTTAAAAGAAGCAACAGGTACACCTAAAAAACATATTGCATTTACCTTTGGTAGATTTAATCCACCAACAATAGGACACGAAAAACTTATTAATAAAGTTGCGAGTGTAGGTGCAAATGATTTTATTATAGTACCTAGTGGTTCTTTTGATAGTAAAAAGAATCCATTAAAAGTTGATGACAAAATTAGAATTATGAAATCAATGTTTCCTAGATATGCTAGTAAGATAAAACAAATACCTGGCGCTAGAACAGCGATTGAAGTTATCAATAAACTAAATGGTAAAGCAAACGAAATAACAATGGTAGTTGGTTCAGATAGAGTAAGAGAATTTGAAACACTACTAAACAGATATAACGGCGTAAAGGCAAGAGGTACTGATTACGAGTACGATAAAATTAATGTTGTAAGTGCTGGCGAAAGAGACCCAGACGCTGAAGGTGCAACAGGTATGAGTGCAAGTAAGATGAGAGACGCAGCCGCAAAAGATGATTTTAAATCTTTTCAAAGAGGATTACCTACTTCATTTAGAGACAAACAGAAGTTGTTTGGTCTAGTTAGAAAAGGTATGAACTTACAAGCGAATATGCAATCTCACGGATTAGGTACTATGAAACCTATATCTTCTATTGAAAACTTTACTCAATGGCAGGTAAGAGACCTTTACATAAGAGAACAATTATTTAAACAAGACGATATAGTTGAAGACCAAAAACAAGATGTTTCTGGTAAAGTAGTAAGAAGAGGAACAAATTACATTGTATTAGAAGATAACAATTCTAACTTACACAAATGTTGGATATGGGATTGTATTCCTACACCACAAGTAGATGAAGTTAGAATACACGAACACGATTTAAATGTAGATTATGGTTTTGAAGCTATGTCCGAGAAAGAAATAGATATGAAACTAAAAGAAGCATATGGTAAGAAGTTACCACAAGATAAAGATGTCAAAAAGAAAGACGGAACACAACCTAAAAAATACTATAAAGATTTGAAAAAAGGTGAAAAAGAAAAGAGAGCAAGTCATTTCTCTAAACAGAAGTATAGTAAATCAGACAAAGATAGTGATTACAAAGCTGCCCCAGGTGATAAAGGTGCAAAGACTAAAACATCTAAACACACAAAGAAATTTAACCAGATGTACGGCAAAGAAGCATACGAAATAGGTGCTGATTATGCCAATCATACTAAAGAAATCACGCCTGGACAGACGCCAAATGAGAAATCAGTAGACACTAAAAAGCGTGCTGAACAAGCACCAGAGAAGATTACCACAGAAGATATAAAAGAGTGGGCTGCTTCAAGTGAGACTATTGATAAATATAAGAAACGATACGGCGAAGAGTATCAAAAAGAGATTGACGAAGCTGTGAAAAAGATGGAGGAACGGTTGAAAGTGCAATCGTTTAAAGAGTATGTTAAGATTTAGTGATTACGCAGAAAAGATAACGAAGTCGTTGCATTATCACATAGAGAATAACATACCTCTAGCGAATAACATCTATCGTATTCATAGTGAAGAATTTTATGCCTTGTTTAGAGAGGCAAGAGATATGTATAATGAAGGTCTATTAGAAGTAGATAGTGCTTGGGATAGAGAATTACTATCAACTGATATAGGTGAGTTTGGTATATACGAAGAGCAAAATGTGCCTTTAGATATACCGATTGCAGAAGAGGAAAAGAATCCTCCTTTGAACAAACCTAAAAGAGGTGGACCTAAAAAGTTTTATGTATTCGTCAAAGACGGCGATAAGATTAAGAAGGTGACTTGGGGAGATACAACAGGATTGAAAGTGAAACTAAACGACCCCAAAGCTAGAAAGTCCTTTGCAGCTAGACATAGATGTGCTAGTCAAAAGGATAAAACAAAGGCGTCATATTGGGCTTGTAATTTGCCTAGATATGCAAAGAGTTTAGGACTTGGCAATGGTGGAAACTTCTTTTGGTAAACCGTATACTGATTTTAAAACAAATGGTATACACCAGAGAGTTTTCAATAATGACATTGAAGACAAAGAACTAATTTGGCATAGAGACAAGTTAGATAGAAAGATTAAGATTGTCTCTGGTGTTAATTGGAAACTTCAAATGGATAATCAGTTGCCTGAAGAGTTAAAAGTAGGTAGTGAGTATTATATACCTAAAATGGTGTATCATAGATTACACAAAGGTGAAGGTAGATTAATAATAGACATTAAAGAATACGAGGAAAAAAAATGACAAGATACAAAAAGACAATGGCAGAAGCAATCGCTGAAGTCTGGGCAAACGATATACAGCTAGACGAAGGTAAGATGAAAACAATTGCCACTATGTTCGCAGGTGGTTCATCACCTGAAGAGATAGCAAAGAAGATGAAACTTCCGTTGTCTACGGTTAAGTCAATACTAGGTGAGGAAGACTTACCTGAAAGTATGTTGTGGGAGTTTACAGACGCACAAATACAGAAACTTAAAAAAGAATATTCAGGACTTAAAGGTGCAAGAATTTCACTTGCAAGAGCTAATCAATTAAGAAACATCTTTGATAAAATTACAAATTCACAACTACCTAAACTTTACAAAGCAGACATTCCTTTTCTATCAGCGATGGCTGCTAGTCGTATGATACAGAAAGGTATTCAAGTACCTAAAGGAGTTAAGTTATCTGCTTTTGAAAATAAATCTTGGGAAGAGATTACAGAAACACATACTAGTGACCACGGCGCTAAAGGTATTCAAAAGAAAAAGACAGACGACTATAAAGATAATAATACAGAAACTAATGAGAACGCTCCGTCAGAAGCAGACATAGACAGATTAAAAAAACAAGGTATGAAACCTACTAAAGAAGAGACTATGAAATTAAGAAATGGTACAAAAGTTTTAGATAAGGTTTATCCTAATATGACAATGGCAAGAAATGCCGCTAGTGCTTATATGCAATCAAACAAAGGTGCTAAAGCAGACGGTTATCAATCACCATTTAACAATAGATTTTATGTAAGAATTAGAGAAGAAAACGAATTAAAAGAATATGCAGAATACATTGAATATATGTGTAAGAACTCATCACAAGCAAAACAAGTTGCCAATATGTTTAAAGGTAAGATTGGTGGTGGTGAACTATCAGCTTCTGGTTCAGAAGTAAGAGTTGATAGTGCAAAAGATATAGAGAACATACACAAACAAGTTGTCGCAAAGTTTGGCGATGATGTAAGAGTTATGCAGAAAGAAGAATATGTAGCAGAAAACGCTGCCGTAATGAAAGGCGTTGATGATTACATTAAGATAGGACAAGACAAGATTAAAAATCATCCTAGTTTCAAAGGTCTATATGCAAAACAAAAAAGAGATTTAATGAAAACGGTAGGTCCTAAATACATTAAGATACACGATACAGAAAACGGACAGAAGAGAAGTATACACGCTTTCATAGATAAGAATACAGGTGACTTATTTAAACCTGCTGGTGTTAATGCTCCTGCCAAAGGTGCAAGAGGTAATGTAACCAACAAAGACTTTATGAATAAGTTAAAAACTAGATTTGATACACACGGCGGTCACTTATATGCAAGAGACCCATACGCTAGAATATTTGGTAGTATGTTTGAACAAGAACAAGAACCAGAGGAAAAAATGAAATTAAAAGATATGTTAAAAGGTAAAGACGAAGATAAGTCTAAAGAGAAAGAAGATAAATCTAAAGAGAGTATCGCTGCTCTAAAAGACCAAGTCGCATTACTTAAACAGAAATTAGAAATAGAAAAGAATAAAGCTGTAAAACCTGAACCTAATCCAGATACAGGTGAGGTACCATTATCAATAGGTCTCGCAAACAAATTATTAAGAGACAAAGAAATGAAGAAAGAAGATTTAGATAGTAAAGATAAACCTGCTGTAAAAGATGTTATCAAACAATTGAAAGGTGCAGTTAAGGCACATACTAAACAAGCAAAAGATTTAGAGAAGGCACTTAAAACTGAAGCTGACCTATCTAAAAAACAAATAAAAATGGTACACAAAGTTGCTGATGACTTACCAAAGAAATCATTTAGAGATAGATATGGTAAAGAAAAAGGCGATGATGTCAGATACGGTACCGCAACTAATATGGTAAAGAAAAAAATGAAAGTAGAAAACAAAAATCATCCTGCTAAAATGACTTATGAAAGTATTAAAGCAGTAAGAAACAAAGCTGATAAGACAGGTATGCCGTATTCTATTTTAAAGAAAGTTTATGATAGAGGAATGGCTGCGTGGAAAGGTGGTCATAGACCAGGTGCTACACAACAACAATGGGCACTTGCTAGAGTAAACTCTTTTGTAACCAAATCAAGTGGTACTTGGGGCGGTGCAGATAAAGATTTAGCAAAGAAAGTTAGAGGAAGTAAATAATGGGAAAAAGATATTTAGATATTAAACCAGGTTCGTTAGAAGACGCAATCTCTAAAGTAAATGAAAAGTTAACACCTAAACAAAAGAAATTAGATGTTAACAAGAACGGTAAAATAGATGGTTCTGACCTTGCAAAATTAAGAGCAAAGAAAGAAGACCATTCTGGTGATACGGTTCTACCTAAAAATGCAGTAGAGAAAGACCCTTTAGACATTAAATCAAAGGCACCTGAAAAGAAATTAACAGATAACAAAACAAAGTCAGATAAGGTAGAAGTAAACCCTAAAATAGACTATCAAGTGTAAAAAATTGCTCATTTTTTGCTTGACTTTTGCTAGAAAATGTGTAATAATAAAGCATAATGAGACAAGGAAACACTATGAAGTTTAAAGAATTAAGACAAGATGTTATCTATCAGGTAAAAAACCTAAACGAGTATTCTCTCGTTGACAAAAAACTACCTAGAATTTATTGTGATATGGACGGAGTCCTGTGTAATTTTGAACAGGCTGCAGAAAGAGCAGTTGGTATGCCTATGTCCCAATGGGCAAAAGAACCTAGAACAAAATTTAAGACAATAAGAGATAAGTGGAAACCAATTATGAATACTCCTAACTTCTGGAGTAATCTACCTTGGAATCCAGGTGGTCAAAGACTATGGTCATTTATTAATAAGTATGACCCACACATATTATCTGCTTTCGTAGAACAAACTACTGACCCTAATTGTATACCTGGCAAAAGTAAATGGGCTAGAACAAGATTAGGTATGTCTGGTGCAAAAGTTAATCTAGTAAAAAGAAGAGAGAAACAAAACTTTGCTAAAGTAGGAGGTATGCCTACTATACTGATTGACGACTATTCAAAGAACATATCACAATTCAAAGCAAGAGGCGGTATCGGAATACTACACACCTCTACTTCCAACACTATATCCCAACTCAAAAAACTAGGTTTCAAATAGTTATAAATAATAACGAAGATTAGATTAATCTTTAAGCTTAAAAATTAATTTAGAAATAGGAGAACAACTATGAGTGCGTGGGGAAACAAGGACTCTAAAACAGCTTCAGGAACGGTAGCAATCAGCTCTGCTGGTGCGGTTACTGGTTCTTCAACTGCTTTAACAACACAAGCAGCTGTTGGAGACTATATTAGAGTTGCAAGCGAAGATTACTTAATTACTGCTATTGCTAGTGATACTTCAGCAACGGTTGTTGCTGGTGTACCTGGTGCAACATTAACAGCAGTAGGAAGTGCTACAGCATACACTTTATCCGAAAAACCTAAATCGGTAACAACTTCTGAAAGTGCCAATTCATCTGGTACTCAAGGAGACCCGACAAAAGTATTCGGTGTTGACACTACTGAACAAGGTGTTGGTACTACAAAAACAGCACACGCTGGTTGGGTACGAAGAGTAGCCGGTTCTGGTGGAAGAAGTGGAAGAGTGCAGACAGAAGTACTAGTTGCTATGTCATCTATCGCAGGTGACCAAGGTGACGATACAGAATTTGCAGACGCTTAATAAGTAAAAATTCAAATATAATAATTAGGGGATCCTTTGTGGTCCCCTTTTTGTTTGTATAAATAGTGTATATGGTCATTGTATAATGCAATGAGTAGTTTACCGTTAACTCGGAATTATAGGAGAATAAAATGGCAGATAAAAAAATCACAGCCCTAGACGACCTAGGTAAATCATTAGCAAGTGGAGATTTATTTCATATTGTTGATGATGTCCAAAATACACCAATCAATAAAAGAGTTACCGCAAAAGATGTTTTTGAAAACATTCCTACTTTCGTAGGTTTGAAACAAGCGTCTGAAGCGTTAACACATACAGATACAGCAATTGATACATCTTCAGCAATAACTGAAGTTGACCAAAGTGCTGGTGTAGCTGCATTATCATTACAAGATGGTGCTGATGGACAACAAAAAGTAATTATCGCAACAGGAACAGCTTCTAATGCGATAACAATAACACCAACAAATTTAAGAGGTGGTTCAACTATCACTCTTAATGCTGAAGGTGAAACCGTTGTATGTTTATTTAAAAATTCTAAATGGAATGTAATAGGCGGACACGGTTTTGTAGTTGCGTAATTTATAATTAGGAGAACATAATGAGTTTAAGTATAGGTGTCGTTGAGAAAGAATATAATCAACTTCTTGGCGAAAGAACAAAACTACAAGAATCCGTACAAAGACTTGAAGAAGACTTAGCAAAGTCCAGAGCAAGTTTAAACGCCGTTCACGGTGCAGTACAGATACTTGAAAAGTTGATGAGAAAAGAAGAAAGCGATTTGACATTGAGAAGCGCTGAACAACAACTTAAAAAAGAAGATAAAAAAGATGGTTAAGTCGTTCACAAAGTTTAACGAAGACGAAGAGTTGAAAGACTTTGAAGAAGATTTAGTAAATGAGAAAGCGCCTAATACTGCTGACGCTATGAAGCGATACAAAGCAGGTAAGGCAGGCTTTACAGATAAGGCTCATCTAAAAGCAAAAGGTATGATACCTAGAGCAGATGGTTCTAAAGTAAAGTCGGACAAATATAAGTAGGAGAAAAAAATGAAAACTTTTAAAGAACATTTAAAAGAAGGCAATGTGAAATCAAATGCTATCAAATATGGTGCCGCTACAACTGGTACTTCTACAAGTAATGCAGTTGAAGATGGTTCATTAGGAACAGCAAATTTGAAAGACCCAAGCGTTCTTAAAAGAGTTAATGCTTTTGTAGGTAGTGTAGCCGATATGGAATACATTAAACCACAATACGCAGTTGACAAATTAAGAGAAAATCTAATGAGAATAGGATTAGATATTAGTCCTGTTAAATTAGAAGGTGACGCTGGTACGGTTACTGCTGAAGTAAAACAATTCGGTGGTACATATGGTAAAACAACTGAAACTAAACCTGAAGATGTGGTAGTAGATAATGGTCCTGGAATTGATAACTTGAAATTAGAGGTTAAGTTTGAAACATTGTCTAACGGTTCATCAAAGGTTTACGCTAAATTAGTGTAAATTAGATGTTCAAACAGATAACCAAAGATAATTGGTTGTTGTATGCACAAAAGCATTACGACAATCCGACATTTGAAACTGAAAAAGAATTTTGGGATGATATAAAGAGATTTAAATATCTCAAAAGGTTATTCAGAAAATATGAAACAACTGGTTCTATAAAGATTAGACTTGTTGTAAATCATATTGTAGTGTTGCAAAATGTATTTGGTATAGACGCTTGTATTACATTGTTGTTATATAAAAATGACACAAAATACTGGCCGATATTAAAGTCTGTTTTTACATATTTGGATTACTTGTATCCGAAAGAGTTAATCGCTTTAACGGAAGACGAGTTAATAAAAAGAGAGTTAGAGAAACTATAATGGCAACAAGAGCAATTGATTTATTGATAGCGTATAGAGTAGTGAAGATGTTGGTAACACCTTTTAACAAGCAACCTGCTTTTAAATTAGGTATTATTGATGAGAAAGGTAAAGTATTAAAGAAATTTTTATCTTTGAAAACTACAAAAGAAAAGAACGCCTACACAATGCTACATAGATTTGTATTCAATCTGAAAAGAATATTAAGTAAAGTAGGATTAGGTGGTCGTATAGGTAGTTTTGCAACTGCTTTAACTCTATTAGTAAAAGAAGATAAAGATTACTATACTGAACACGGTAACAATTTAGAGAGTACCTGTGTTAAGTATTTAAAATCTGTTGACGAGTTTAAGTATACACAGGAACTAAACGAAGAGTATTTTGAGAATAGAACTTTAGTACCTGGTCTGTATCAATTAAAAGAAAGTGTATTTGATGGTGAAGAGTTTTTACCTGCAGGCACACCTTTTGATGTAGAGAACGAAGTAAAACCAACAAATACAGCGTTCGGTATGGACATATATACTTTAGAGACAGATAATAGAGAGGTATTAATACCTGGAGATTATTTAAATGCGAGATATTAAAACATTTAAAGATGTATGGGAAGCCTGCTGGACAGGTTACAAACAAGTAGGTATGAAAAAGAAAGGCAATAAACAAGTGCCTAATTGCGTACCTGAAGAAAACATAACTGAAAAGAAAGTTAAGATTTCAAAGAACGGAAAAGAAAGACTTGTTTGGGATGCTGAATTAAGAACTTATTTACAAATGGGTTGGAAGGTAGTCAAAGAAGACGCCCCAGCAAATGCTGTCGCACACGGCGGTGTAGATATGAACCCTAACGGAATGCACCCATTATCTAAATCACATAAAAAGTACAAAGACGAAAATGAAGCTGAGAAAGCTTTACGACAACTTATAATGAAAAAGTTTAGTACAACCGTCAAAGAAAATAAAGAAACAAACTCTACAATGATGAAGTCTATACTAGACCAGTTAGATAGACTAGATGTTATTGTTGATAATAAAACTTATGGTAAAACAGAAATTGAGTTTGTTGAAGAACCTAGAAAGAAAACGATTTTAGAAAAAGCAAAATTAAAAGAATACGGTGCTGGTGGTGTTGGACCATTAGGCAGTATTGGTTTAGGTGGTGGCAGTTATGGTGCAATGCACCCAATCGCCAGTCTAGGAGATACACCACCTAAAGGAAGACATAGAACTATGCGAAGTGTAGGACTAATGTCGCAAAAGGATGCTAGACACGGCATTGACCAAAGTAAGAAAGACCACAATCTAAAAGTAGTAGCGAGAGAAGCAGACGCTAGAATACCTAGAAAGAAAGGTCAGAAAGCTGGGTCAGATAAACATAGTGATTTGTATACAGATGAAAATCCTAAAGGTACAATTCACGGTTTAGGTTTTACAGATAAACAAAAAGCAACTCAATCTGTAAACAAAATTAAAAATTCTGGCAAGACACACGCTCATAAGATACAGGCTGCAATTGCAATGGGACAAAGAGCAAAAGTAGCAAGTCAAAGAGCGAAGGATCCTGAAAAGAAAAAGGATTTAGGTCAAGCAAGTAAAGTCTACCAGAACTTTATTGACAAAAACAAAAAAGGTAAATAAAAATATATGAGTAGATTTAATGGACTGCTAGACGCTATATTCTTGCCACCGAGGAATTGGGTGTTAAACAACAAGTTAACATTTTTAGCAGACTTATCGGATGACGAAAAAGCAAAATTAATTGAGTGTGGTGTTTCAGTAAAAGACACAGGTGAAGTAACCGTACCTAAAGGATACATTACTGACCTTGCAAGTGTACCGAGAGCGGCGTGGGCATTTATTGCTCCGTTTGATATCGCTAGAGGTGCAGTAGTACACGATATATTATACGAAAAAATAAATGGTGCATTTAAAGATGGTGTTATACCTACGAAAAAAGCCAGAGAGATATATAGAAGTATAGCGGATAAGATATTCTTACAAGGTATGCAATACGCTGAACCTTCTGTTCCTAAGTGGAAAATTAAGTCCGCTTATTATAGTGTAAGATTGTTTGGTCGTTTCGCTATAAACTCATCAGCACCTAGAGGAGCGAAACCTACGAAGTAATATGTATTTCTTTTTAGTAAAAGCAATCGCAGGTGCAATTATAGGTCAATCAACTAACGCTTGGTTTAAGAAAACTAAAATGGGCGTATGGTTTTATAAGAAAGTTGACAGATGTTATAATTGGGCAGCGAAAAGATATGATTTAGATGTTTTGACAAAAGAGGAAAAGTTAATTAAAAAGTTTCCTATGTTATCAAAACGAATAAATAAATTAGAAGACGAGATAGCAAAAATAAAAGTAGAACAAGTAAAATTAAGAGGTAAAAAATAATGTTTATTACAATCGGTTTTATAATTGGTGTAGTTGTTGGTTGGTATGTTAACGAGAAGTGCGAAGATTTAGTTAAACTACTTAACAAACTATACTTTTGGAAAAAGAAGTAAGAGAAATTAAATGATATTTGGTGGCGTAAAAATGGTTATGGTTGGTGTGCTTGTGGCAGCTATCGCTGGTGCAGGTATATATGTTATGAAGTTGCAAAGAGATAATGCAATTCTAAAAGAAAACCAAATCAAACTAGAAGCAAGTGTAGAAAGTCAAAAGAAAGT
>CETK01026349.1_pt1 | contig 11456 bp, 11 predicted proteins | sample 361431 | NCBI WGS metagenome assembly CETK01 (sample SAMEA2622452, study PRJEB7988) | marine metagenome | biome: marine biome (ENVO:00000447); feature: surface water layer (ENVO:00002042); material: "saline water (ENVO:00002010), including plankton (ENVO:xxxxxxxx)" | depth 5 m | reverse complement strand
TTCAGAAAATTCGCCTCAGACTTCTCCTCAAAAAATAAGATTCCTCAAGTCAAATTAAATAATGATGCCGTGGAAATGATTGAAAATCACAATTGGCCAGGAAATATTAGACAATTAAAAAACTTCGCAGAAAAACTTTCAATTGTTGAAGAGAAAAGATTATTGAACTCAGCTGACTTAAAATCATACTTAAGACCCAACTCTCCACAAACATCCCTTGTTAAGAGCGGTAAAACAGATAATACACAATACTCAGACCGAGAGATTTTATATAAAATTTTATTTGATCTTAAAAATGATCTCAATGATTTAAAAAAAATCACTCTAGACCTAATAGAAGATAAAAATTCAAACATCGATTTTCAAAATGATAACGCTGAAAGAATTGAGAGAATATATAATAAAAACAGACATTTAAATCTCAGCGAATTTGAAAATATCAAAAAAGAGAAAACTATTGAACCTGAATTTATTGAAGAAAACTTATCACTGCAGGATAATGAATATGAAATGATTCAAAAGGCCCTTGAAAAAAACAATGGTAAAAGAAAATTTGCCGCTCAAGAGCTTGGTATTTCTGAAAGAACTTTATACAGAAAACTTAAACAATATGATCTATAAAAAATTAATAATTTCCCTCATAATATTGAATAATATATCATGTGGTGTATATTCATTTAACGGAGCCTCTATCAACGAAGATGTTAAAACAATCAAAGTAAATTACATTTCTAATAAATCTAGCTTGGCACAACCCCAGCTAAGCAGCCTTTTGACCGAACTACTTATTGACAAATTTCAATCTGAAACAAATCTTTTGATAACAGATTATGATGCTCATGTTATTTTTTCTGGCTCTATAGTTAAGTATGATATTAAGCCCGTATCAATTCAAAATAATGAAATTGCGGCTCAAAATCGTTTAACTATTTCTGTAGAAATTGAACACATAAACAATGTTGATGAAAAACTTGGTTTTAAAAAAATATTTAATGACTATATTGATTTTGACAGTAGTGAAAATTTATCAGAAATTGAGGAAGATTTAAATATTGAAATAGTAAATAACCTTGTTGAAGATATTTTCAACGAAGCATTTATGAACTGGTAGAATGAATAAAGAAAAATTTAACATATTAGTTAGCTCTGCTGATAAAAATATACAATCTGTTGATATTAAAGATTTAAATGAGTTAAAAAGAAAATTTCCTTATTGTTATGTAATACATTATTTATCGTTAATGAAATTAAGTCAAAAAAATAACGATATAAATATTGATGAAACAATTACTCAAGCATCCATCTATTCATATGATAGAAAAATAATCTATAATTTTTTTAACAAAAAATCTAAGGTTGAAAAGAAAAGTTTAAAATTTATATTTACAGACTGGTTAAAAAACTTAAGCAAAGAACGTGAAAGGTCAGAAGAAAATTTTACCGAAATATCAATTAATCAAAGCATATTGGATAATGATAATTTAACTACTGAAACACTAGCTGAGCTATATTTCAATCAGGGACATAATGAACGTGCTATTCAAGCTTATAAAATTCTTAGTTTGAAATATCCAAAAAAAAGTAGTTTATTTGCAAACCGAATTAAATACATTAAATCTAAAACAACCTAAGCTATGTTATATACACTTTTTGCAATACTAATTATAATAACATGTATATTGTTAATATTGATAATTATGATTCAAAACCCAAAAGGTGGGGGTCTTTCGTCTGCCTTCGGAGGAGGAAATCAAATTATGGGTGCCAGAAAAACTTCTGATTTTTTAGAAAAAACAACGTGGACACTAGCAATTGTATTGGTTTCTTTAGCTTTGCTATCTAACTTTTCTATTCCGAGAAACTCGTCTGACGAAGAATCAGTTATTAATTTCGATGAACCAAATGATGAATCGATTGAAGATTTTGACATTGAGAACGAAATGAACTTTACTGACACATTGAACTAACTGACTGTCATATTGTCTCATATTTTACTTAATTTAAGTCTTGGCACGGTTTATGAAATAAACTTAATTAAATATAAAAAACAATAAAATGAAAATAAAACCATTGGCTGACAGAGTGCTAGTAGAGCCCTCTGCTGCAGAAACAAAAACAGCAAGCGGAATAATAATTCCAGACTCAGCACAAGAAAAACCTCAGAAAGGCAAAGTAGTTGCCGTAGGTCCTGGTACAAAAGAAAACCCAGTAACTCTGAAAGTTGGAGATGAAATATTATATGGAAAGTACTCAGGCACTGAACTAAAACATGAAGGAAGCGACTTCTTAATAATGAAAGAATCTGATATTCTTGCAAAAATTTAAATCATAAAACTTAAAAAAAAAAAAAATGGCTAAAGAGATAAAATTTAATACCGAGGCAAGAGACGCACTCAAAAGAGGCGTTGATGCTCTATCAAATGCAGTTAAAGTTACACTTGGACCGAAAGGTAGAAATGTAGTTATTGATAAAAAATTTGGAGCACCCTCCATCACAAAAGATGGTGTTTCTGTCGCAAAAGAAATTGAGCTTGAGGACACCATAGAAAATATGGGTGCTCAAATGGTCAAAGAAGTTGCATCGAAAACAGCTGACGAAGCCGGAGATGGTACCACAACTGCAACAGTGCTTGCTCAATCAATTGTATCAACCGGCTTAAAAAATGTTACAGCTGGCGCCAACCCTATGGACCTCAAAAGAGGTATAGACAAGGCTGTTAAAGCTATTGTAACCAACTTAAAGAAGCAATCCGTAGCGGTTGGAAGTAATAATGAAAAAATTGAACAAGTTGCTACTATTTCGTCTAACAACGATAAAGAGGTTGGAAAGCTAATAGCACAAGCAATGGCTAAAGTTACACAAGAAGGTGTCATCACGGTAGAAGAAGCAAAAGGCACAGACACATCTGTCGAAGTCGTAGAAGGTATGCAATTTGACCGGGGTTATTTATCACCATATTTTGTCACTAATGCTGACAAGATGGAGACCGAACTCGATAACCCACTTGTACTTATCTTTGATAAAAAAATTTCAAACATGAAAGATCTTCTTCCTGTTCTTGAAAAAACATCTCAAACAGGAAATCCATTACTAATCATTGCTGAAGATGTTGATGGTGAAGCCCTGGCAACTCTTGTTGTTAACAAAATAAGAGGGAGTTTAAAAATTGCCGCAGTAAAAGCTCCGGGTTTTGGGGATAGAAGAAAAGAAATGCTTGAAGATATTGCAATTTTGACCGGGGGAGTCGTTGTTTCAGAAGAAAAGGGACACAAACTTGAATCCACAGAAATTGAAATGCTTGGAAAGTGTGAAAAGATTGTTATTGATAAAGACAATACTACAATAATCAATGGTGGTGGAAGTAAGAAAAATATTTCGACAAGAATTAACCAAATTAAAGCACAAATCCAAACTACTTCTTCTGATTACGATAAAGAAAAGTTACAGGAAAGATTAGCAAAATTATCTGGTGGTGTTGCAGTTCTGTACGTCGGAGCAGCAAGCGAGGTTGAAATGAAAGAAAAAAAGGATCGAGTTGATGATGCATTAGCAGCCACAAAAGCTGCAATTGAAGAGGGAATTATCCCTGGGGGCGGTGTTGCATTGATTCGAGCTGGTGAAAAACTACAAGATATTAAAAGTGAAAATGATGACGAAAGTACTGGAATTCAAATTGTTGCTACGGCTATACAAGAGCCTTTGAGACAAATTGTATCCAATTCAGGTGGTGAAGGGTCTGTAGTGATTGCTAAAATACTCACTAAAAAAGGTGATTTTGGTTATAACGCTAAAAATGATACGTTTGAGAATATGTTAAAAGCAGGGATAATTGACCCGACTAAGGTTACCCGAATTGCATTAGAAAATGCAGCTTCAGTTGCAGGTATGTTATTAACAACTGAATGTGTGCTCGCTGATATTAAAGAGGATAACCCTGCTCCACCAATGGGCGCGCCAGGAATGGGTGGTGGTATGCCTGGTATGATGTAATTGGTTTAAAAAGAGACCCATATGGGTCTCTTTTTTTATTTAAGCTTTGACAATAGAATTGATGAAATTCTTTTACCATCAGCCGATCCTAAACACTTTTTAGTTACTTCTGACATGAGCCTCCCCATGTCTTTTTTTGAAGATAACCCGGTACTAGAAATTACAGTATCAATTATTTGATCCAACTCTTCATCTGACATTTTTTTTGGTAAATACTCTTCTATTATGTCTGCTTGCATTTGTTCATGCTTTGCAAGATCATGTCTGTCTTGAGTTGAATATATTCTAACAGACTCAATTCGTTGTTTGTGAAGCTTCTGTAAGATTTTAATCTCTTTTTCATAATTAATTTCACTTCCGTTCTTTTCTGTTTTTGAAATTAAAATAGCGGATTTTATGGACCGACACACTTCAAGCCTTAATTTATCTTTAGCTAGCATTGCCGATTTAATATCATTTATTATTTTTTTTTCTAAATTCATTTTAGTCAACATTATCATGAAGAAATGAGTTATTATTTTTTATTTCAGGACTTTCTGTACTAGAATCTAAATAATACTTTGAATTTGGGACAGAAGAAGAATGGTCAATTTTGTCAAGTTCCAAACCCTGTCTTTTGTATGCAGGTTCGTCTTCTAGTTCCTTTAAAATGATTTGATTTTGAAAATTCAAATTATGAAATTTTTGAAGTCTTTTTTTTCTTTCCTCCGCAACTTTTAAATTCTTTTCGCTTAAGCTTGACTCATCATCAAAAATATTTTCATTTAGATTACTCTCAATTTTATCGTTTTTTGATTCAAACCTAGCGTTGTTATCATTGTAAAATTCATTTTCATTTTCTGAACTAAAATTAGCGTCTTTTATATCAGCCTCTGTTAAATTGGGATTATCATTTTCGTATTCTTTGTTATGAATCTGACTTTGATCATCCACAGTCTTTGAATCATCAGGACTGGAATCTAAAAAGTGAACTTTTTTCTCTTCTTCTCCTGTTGTTGGATCTACGCTTCTACTAAGAACACCAGTTGCTATAATTGTTATACTTATTTCTTCGTCTAAAGAGTTGTCATCACCAACTCCTAAAATTATATTAGCTTGACCTCCTGCCTCAGATTGCAGAAACTGATTAATTTGTGCGTGCTCGTTAATTGTAAGTTCGTCTTTACCTGACAAAATAAGTAGTAAAATTTTGTTAGCACCTCTTATGTGATTATCATTAAGTAGGGGTGAGTCTAAAGCCATTTCTAAAGCAAGTTGTGCTCTGTTTTCTCCACTTGCTTTTCCGTAGCCCATTATAGCAGTCCCACTATCTTTTAATACAGTCTTGGCGTCGTTTAAATCAATATTAACTAAACAATTTTTAGTAATAACTTCTGAAATACCTCTTGCTGCCACCATTAGTGTTTCATCTGCTTTTGCAAAACCAGATCTTAACCCCAAGTTTCCGTAAACTTCAACAAGTTTATCATTATTTATTACAACTAATGAGTCAACATACTTGCGCATCTTGTCTATACCTTCTTTTGCTTGATTGTATCTCTTGGGCCCTTCAAACTCAAACGGAACCGTAACAATTCCTATTGTTAGGATATCCAAGTCCTTGCAAATTTTAGCTATTACTGGCGCAGCACCTGTTCCTGTTCCTCCGCCCATACCAGCTGTAACAAAAACCATTTTAGTATTATTTTTTAAAATACCTCTAATTTCTTTTTCACTCTCTAGGGCAGCTTGCTCTCCTACAGATGGATTTTCGCCGGCACCCAATCCTTCAGTCAATGTCATACCCAATTGTACTTTTGTGGCAGCTTGACCTTTTTCTAAAGCCTGAGCGTCAGTATTACATATTACAAAATCAACACCTTTTATTCCCTCTGAGATCATATGGTTAACTGCATTACTACCTCCTCCACCTATCCCAATTACTTTTATTACAGACGATATATTTTTTGGGAGGCTAAAATCAATGGAATCAATATTATTATCATAATTAGATTTTATACCGTTGCTTTCTTTTTTGTTTTCAGTCGATAAGTGTTCTTTTTCTAATATATCTGATGTAACATCAATATTATGATTCTCTTGTTGGCTTGAATCGGTTTCATATATTTTAACAGATTGACTTAAATGATTTGGACTTGAGTGTTGACTGATATTTATCTCTTCGCGCTCATTTTGCTCAAAGTTATTTCTGAAATTTTCAAAAGGGGAGTCTTCATTTACATCAAAATCTTCGTCGTTGTAAGATTCTAATATATTATCAGTACTTAATCCTTCTATATTATCTGATTCATGGTCGTCCTTCGATAATTCGGAATCATCAAAATTATTATCAACTACATTATTTAACAGTGTCGAGTCAGTTTCTCCTTCTAAGGTTAATTCATTTTCACTTTCCATATCATTATCAAGAATATTCTCATTATTTTTTAATTCAGATATCTGAGAGCTTTTTGTTTTTTCTGACGATTGATCAGTAGTTAATGATATATCGTGTTCACTTTTAGTGTTTTCATTTAAAACCTCATTCAAAGAGTCCTCTAATGTATTGAAATCAAATGAATTACTGTCTTCAGAATTTTGCGAAAATAAATCCCCATATGATGAATTGTGATTTTCATCGTTATTATTAATTTTCATATTATTTTATTCATTTAGTAAATAGTTTAAAAATTTTTTTGACCAATTTTCAAAAAAAGTAATTTTTTTAGTTCTTGTAGAACTAGCTTCATCATCCTTAATGTCCTCAAAGTTATTGGACTTTAAACCTCTTAAAATAAGGCCAACAGACGTTGCATATGAAGGATGTGAAATTTCGTCGGGTGTATCTTTGGCTAAATGCTCATTAGCAAAACCAATTCTTGTTGACATACCTGTTATATATTCTGTTAATTGCTTAATATGCTTCAACTTAGCACCACCGCCTGTTAATACAACTCCTGCAATTAGTTTGTTTTTACCTTCCTGATAACCATATGATGTTACTTGTCTGTATACTTGATCAATTATTTCTTCAACTCTTGCTTTTATAATCTTGGAGAGATTTTTCAATGATATTTCTTTGGGCTCTCCACCTCTTAAACCAGGAATTGATACAATCTCACTTTCTTTATTTTCACTTGGAAGGGCGGAGCCAAATCTTGTCTTTAAAAGCTCGGCGTCTCTCTCCATGATAGAGCACCCTTCTTTGATGTCATCAGTAATAACATTACCGCCAAACGGTATGACAGCTGTATGTCTAATAATACCACCTTTAAAAATAGCAACATCGGTAGTACCTCCACCAATGTCAACTAAAACTACACCCGCTTCTTTTTCATCATCGCTTAATACAGCATCTGAAGAAGCTAATGGTTCTAAGTTTAGTGCATTTATTTTTAGCCCTGACGTGATTACACATCTTGTAATGTTTCTTATTGCTGCAGTCTGACCAGCTACTATATGAAAACTAGCTTCAAGCCTACTTCCGTACATCCCCTCTGGTTGTTTAATTTCAGTTTCCCCATCAATTTTATACTCCTGGGCCAAAACGTGAATGATTTCTTCACCTGGCAACAAAATTAATTTCTTGACATTTTTGTGCAATAATTCAACGTCATGCAAATCAATGAACTTTTCTGGATTTTCTCTTGTTATATAATCTTGGTGTTGCAAGCTTCTAATGTGCTGACCGGCAATACCAGTACAAACTTCCTTTATATCCAGATTTGTTTTTTGTTTTAAAATTTGAACTGCATGATTAATTGACTCGACTGTCTGCATTATATTGTTGACAATTCCTCTTTTTACACCTAAGGACTTTGACTTACCTAGGCCCATAATCTCTAATTTCCCATATTCGTTTAGCCTACCTGCTAAGCAAACAATCTTAGTTGTACCAATGTCAAGTCCAAAAATAATTTTATCTTCTTTCATTAATTAATACATATTATTTGATTATCAAATCTTAAATCAATTTCCTCACAATAATCGCATCCAACTTTTTCAGACATATAAATCAAAAACATTTCTAGCTGTTTTAGCTTATTTGAGTCAAACAAAAAATTATTATTTATAATAATTCCAAGGTCACAAATCTTACTAGACAATAAAAATAAATTTTCCGAAACAAAATGTACTCCACCAAAAATGTCGGTCAAATATTTATTTTCTTTCATTTCATTAATCATATTACCCAGTTCGGTTAATCTTTTTGAACCATTGATTCCTGTTAACACTAATGTATTTTCCGTAGGGGTTTTTAGTTTTGGCAATTTTACTCCATCTGAGTCAAGATAGTATACGCGTCCTTGATCTACTAATTTTACTACAGGTACTCGAAAGCTAATGTCAACGTTTAAATCATCATTCGCATCTAAATATACTTCAGCTTTTTTAATATAATTATTGTCAATTATTAAATCTTCTAACAAAGGAATGTTTATATCCTTGAATTCTTCATTGGAATTTATAATTTCTAAAATTTTATTTTCGATATAACTAATTTCAATACCATCAAATGAATTTTCGTTCACTGTATTTATGATTAAATTATTAAAGGATTGCCTTTCATTATAATCGATATTAATTAAAGCTAACGACAATAATAAAGTTGTTAACGTGAAAAATATAAATCTAAATATTGTCATAATAATTCCTTTTTAATTTTTTCAGATAATTTATTAATATCTCCAGCTCCAGCAGTAATTATTAGATCTGGCTTTTCCACTCTCAATAAATCACATACATTTTCAATTTGTAAATACCACTTATATTTGCAAGTAATCTTTTCAAGTAATGATTTTGAATTAATATTAAGATCATCTGACTCTCGAGCGCCGTAAATATCAAGCAAAATAAGCTTATCAACAGTTGATAACACATCACAGAATTCTGATTCTAAGTCTTTTGTTCTAGAGTACAAATGTGGTTGAAAAATTAAAAAAAGTGATTTCTGGGGATGTAATATTTTTATACTATTAATCAAAAACTTCAACTCCTCTGGGTGATGTGCATAGTCATCAATTAATACTAACTTTTCATTATTCGAGTGATATTGGAATCTTCTCCATACCCCCTTGAAGGTCTCAAACCCGTCTTCAATTCTCAAATTATTTAAACCAATTTTTTTTAATAAAATTGATACATAAATCGCATTCAATTTATTGTGATGTGCCATTGAACTCGGTAATATTAATTCATTTGTTATTGGTTCTTTTTCAATTAACTCCTCAGAAAGAGATACTTTTGAATTTCTTTTAATATAATTTCTGATTATTTTCATATCGTCTTCGTGTATGTTGCGTGAGAAAATCAGAGGCGATTTATTATCAAGTTTTAAACTATTTGATGATTGATGCTTTTGGATGGTTTTAAGACAAAATTTTGCAAATGCAGTTGTTAAGTCCATTCGATCGGGATATGTTTCGACATGATCTCTATCAATGGAAGTAATTATGGACAATGATGGATTGAGGTTTAAAAATGACTTATCATACTCGTCAGCTTCTAAAATTAAAATGTCGCTTGATCCACAAAGATAATTAGCATTAAAATTTAATGATATGCCTCCAAAAATAGCATTAGGATAGAAACCTTCTTTTTTTAGTATGTGTGCAAGCATGGCGCATGTTGTTGTTTTACCGTGAGTGCCAGCTACTGCTATAACGCTGTACAACAAAGAAATTTTTTCCAACAACTCTGACCTTTTTAGAATTAAAAAATTATTTTGCAGAAAATATTGCAGTAAATTATTTTTCTTATTTACAGCTGGAGTGTAGACAATTATAGTATCATCTTTAGAAATGTTTTTTTCTAGTATTTCTTCAATCGAATTATTGTGACTAATCTGAATTCCCATATTTTTTAGCTTGGAAGTAAAAACAGTTGTTTTCCGATCGAATCCCGAAACATTAAATTTTTTTTCAAATAACCATCCGGCTAGTGCACTCATTCCTGCACCACCAATTCCAATAAAATAGTAATTTGAAAAATTATTTATCATATTTCTTATCTAAAATATTTTTTAATATAAATTCACAAATTTTGTTTGATGCGTCGTATTCGAAAAGTGAGTTAGCATTGGTTGCCATTTTCATTGCACGCTTTTTGTCACTTAGTAAAAAATGAATGAAATGATATAACTTGTTAAATTCAATTTGCCCCTTATTCTTAATAACTAATGCAGCTTTATTATCTAAAAGATATTTTGCGTTCTTGTACTGATGATCATCTGTTACAAAAGGTGATGGTATCAGTATACTGGGAATTGATAAATAACATATCTCTGCCACTGCAATTGCTCCAGACCTGGATATTACCAAATCTGCAGCTTTGTATGCATAATCCATTTTATCAATGAATTTATGTAATGATATACCTAACTCAAAGTTTTTATTATTAATATAAAAAAGTGAGTTATTGTTTGAACTTTTACAATTAGTAATTGTCTCTAATTTAGATAGAATTCTCAAAAAATCTGACTCACCAGTTTGCCATATTAGATTTAATTTTCGTGGGAGTTCATTTGTTTGTTTTTTTATCTTGCCCTCAGCCAAGCATATAAGTTCAAAAATTACATCGTTAATAGGTCGAGCTCCAAGACTTCCTCCAATAACTAAAATGGATTTATTTAGTGGATCTAATTTAAAAAAAGACCTAGATTTCCTTACATCAATGTCTTTATTAAATAAAGATTTACGAACTGGATTACCAAAATTTATAATTTTTTTTATTGGAAAAAAGTTTTCCATTCCATTATGTGCAACAAAAATAAAGTCAACATACTTTGCTAGTACTCTGTTAGTCAATCCCGGAAAATAATTTTGTTCTTGAATACATGTATTATAATTTAGGAAATTTGCAATTAATAAAATTGGACCACTAGCAAATCCTCCCGTTCCAATCACTACATCTGGCTTAAAAGTTAACAAAATTAATACTGACTGAATTATGCTAATAAAAAATTTAAGGGGAAATAAAATATTTGAAAAAACCGATTTTCTATTTAGTGACTGAATCCAAATTCCTTTAATTTTAAATCCATGCTTTGGAACGCTTTTCATCTCCATTTTTCCAATCGCTCCTACAAACATGATATCGATTTTTCTTTCGGAATTTTTAAGAGACTTAGCAATTTCTAACCCTGGGAAAATATGCCCAGCTGTCCCTCCACAACTTATTATAACCCTTTTTATCTTACTCATTTCAATCCCGTTTGATTATTTATTTGATAACTTATATTTAAAATAATTCCAAAAGCTAACGAGGTAACCCAAATAGACGACCCCCCTCTACTGACAAGTGGAAGGGTCTGACCTGTTACGGGTATTAAATTGACAGAAACACACATATGTAATAAAGCTTGAAATAAAATAACTGTCCCCAAGCCTAATAAAATTAACCTGGAAAAATCATTGTTTGACTTAACAGATAAAATAATGATTCTTTGATAGAACAATAAATAAATTAATAATATTGATACACCTCC
>CETK01029475.1_pt1 | contig 11457 bp, 9 predicted proteins | sample 361431 | NCBI WGS metagenome assembly CETK01 (sample SAMEA2622452, study PRJEB7988) | marine metagenome | biome: marine biome (ENVO:00000447); feature: surface water layer (ENVO:00002042); material: "saline water (ENVO:00002010), including plankton (ENVO:xxxxxxxx)" | depth 5 m | reverse complement strand
TTGGGTTGATTAACATCTAAAACAGTGGATTTTAATAATTTCAGAATCAGAGTATTTGGTGCAGTAATGTCATTTGAAAATTCTCCAACTTGATATGTTATACCTCCGCTAGTATATTCAAATGCAATAGCTAAAATTTCATCAGCATTCAAAGACTGATTTAATGAAATGAATCCTAGCTGCGGGTGATATGTATATTCAGAGTTAGAAAGTCTTCTAGCATTTTCAATCTTCTCATAATCTACAGCTTGATCGAAAAAATTAGTTCCATCAGTTGTATACTGGGAAAAAGCAGAAGTAATTTCATTAATTTGTCTTATTGAATCGCCAGTTAGGAAAGCGACGTCGTCTATAAAAGGTCCGTAAGGATTTAAAGAGTTGTTGGAATTACTAGGTAAAAAAGGTGGGAAAGCTGATTCTAGACCAACTAATTCGCATCCTATATTTTGGGATTCACCAAGGTCTTGGAAAGCTAATATATTTCTTGTATTTATTGTTGAGGAATTTTTATTTGTTATGTAAACCTCAATTTTTGTGATGTTAATTTGTGAATTAATTATTGGTAAATTACTCATAGCTGAGTTATAGTTTTCGTAGAAGTACTGTGAAATAAAAAAATGTCTGTTTGACTCATAGTTATCAATCGATAGCTCAAAGTCGGATAGTTGTGCACCTCCTTGAATTTCAATAGAAGAAGTTTCACTTTTCTGCTCAGAAAAAACAGTAGTCAATGTGGTCTTTCCAAATTGTAGCCTGGACTTCACTCCAAATAAACTTTGTGCACCTGTTATCAATGAGCCAGCTAAAGGAAGGCTCACATTACCTAATTCTATTTTTTTTACAATATCATCCTCATCACCAGTATACTCTAATTTTATTTCGTTTTCAAACTCAAATGTTGCTTCAGTGTCATAATTAGCTCTTAACTGTAATTTGTCACCAATCGTTCCTACGACATTCATCTGAATTCTTTCATCGAAGTTAAAAGACGTTGTTTTTCTTTGCTGCTCAGGCAAAGCAGGATTGTCAATTTTATTGACAACTCCTGAAAAAATAAGTTCAGCCGATCCCTGAGGCTTAATATCAACAATCGATCCACCAAACACCCTATTAATCAATTGATTGTTAGTCCCAACTTTTTCAACATCAGATATACTGGAATATCCACTGATTTTTTGTTTCCAATATTCATTAAATTTTGAATTAAATTGGTATTTGCGATATTCGTCTATTGAGTAATAAATTGGAAGCGAAATTTGATGCCCTCCAATGTAATTTGAAATAAAAATCAATTTATTATCAATATCGAACTCAGAACTGTCTGAGAAAGTTTGCAAATTTTGTATCAAGGGAACCTGATTATTGGATAAGTCAAAACCATTTTGGCTTCTGAGTTCAAAACACAAAAATACACATGAAAAAATTATAATATGTAATAGGTTTTTTAACAAAAAATTAATTCTATAAATTTCTTAAAGCTTTTTTTATTACTTCTTCAACGGAAAAATCAGGATTTTCGCGTGTTATTTTATCAATTATTTTATTTGTTTTTTTAATTTGGAAGCCCAATTTTTCGAGTGCATATATCGATTCCTTGTAGACAACGTTTTGATTTGACTTAGCCTGGTCTGTAGAATCAATTGAAGTTGACGATATTTTGTCTCTTAAATCAATTATTATTCTTTGAGCTGACTTAAGTCCAATTCCTTTTATACTTTTTAAGCTATTGACGTCTTCATTGGCAATTACCCTTTCTAATTCATCTGGATTTAATGATGATAATATCATTCTTGCTGTTGAAGCACCTACACCAGACACCGATAATAATAGAATAAAACATTCTCTTTCTCTTTTATCCAAAAAACCAAAGAGACTATGTGAATCCTCTTTAATTGAAAGGTATGTATAGAACAATTCGATATTTGATTTATTTATTTCGTATTTAGTAAATGTGTTGAGGGAAATATTTAAATAATATCCTACTCCGTTACACTCAATAACAGCATGAGTTGGACTGATTTCAACAATATTTCCTTTTAAAAATGTAATCATAATTTATTTTCTTTCATTTGCGTCAACAGATGCAATTGTTGCCATGTGTACAATTTCACTAACACTGCTTTCTAATTGAAGAATATGAACGGATTTATTCATCCCCAGTAAAACAGGCCCCATTGTTTCAACATTTGATAATTCCTGAAGTATCTTATAAGAAACATTTCCGGAAACTAAGTTTGGAAATACTAGGGTATTAACTTTTTTGTCTTGTAATTTAGAAAAGGGGAATAATCCTTTCCTTTTATCAGAATTCAAAGCAAAATTTGCTTGCATTTCTCCATCGACAACCAAAGATGGATGAGTAGCTTGTAATTTTTTTATAACGTTTTGAATTTTTATTGTTTCTGCATCTCTTGATGAACCAAAATTTGAATATGAAAGCATTGAAATCACGGGTTTAATTCCAAACCTTTTTACAGCTTCAGCGGTAAGTAATGTGATGTCATACAACTGATCTTCGGTGGGATTCTTGTTGATTGTAGTATCGGCAAAGAAAATAGGACCCTTTTTAGTAACAACGATATAAATTCCAGCTAATACGCTTGACTTTTTACCAACAATTTCTAGTGGGGGTTTGAGTGCCTCGGGGTAACTTCTCGTACTTCCTGACAACATAACATCTGCTTCACCATTTTCAATCATCATCGAGGCGAAATACGATCTGTCTCTCATAATTCTTCTAGCTTGATTTTTTGTTACCCCTTTTCTTTCTCTTTTTTTCCAATATATGTCTGCATACATATGTCGCTTTTCTCTCATTTCTTCACTCTTAACATCAATAATCTTAATTCCCTCGATATTAATTCCTTCATTCGAGCATAAATCATAAATGAATTTTGAGTTTCCTAATAATATTGGAACACACAGGCCCTCAGTTTTTAAAATTTCCGCAGACTTTAATATGTTATAATTATCAGCCTCAACAAATAGTACTTTTTTTAAATTTTCCTTTGCGATTCTATTAAAACTTCTAATAAGCTGATTATCTAAACCCAATTTCTCAATCAAATAATCTTCATATTTGTCCCAATCAGTAATTTCTTTTTTTGCTACGCCGGATTTAATTGCTGCTTTAGCTACTGCAGTTGATACTCTTGTAATAAGTCTGGGATCGTTTGGTTTTGGAATTATGTAGTCTGGTCCAAAAGTCAGATTTTTTCCGTGATAAGCCAAGTTAACTTCTTCCGGGACATTTTCTTTTGCAAGTGAAGAAATTGCTCTAACTGCAGCTACTTTCATAGATTCATTTATTTGTGTGGCGCGAACATCGAGTGCCCCCCTAAAGATGTAGGGGAACCCCAAAACGTTATTAACTTGATTTGGATAATCAGATCTACCTGTGGCCATTATTACATCGTTCCTTGCACTTTTAGCGTCCTCATAGGAAATTTCTGGATTAGGATTAGCCATTGCAAAAACCAATGGATTTTTTTTCATTGTCTTAAGCATCTTTTTTGAAACTGTGTTACCAACAGATAAACCAATAAAAACATCACTACTTTTCATTGCATCACTTAGATCAGAAATACGCCTACTTGTTGCAAACTTTTTCTTTTCTTTGTTCAAGTCTTTTCTATTTTTAGTCACAACACCTTTACTATCACAAACAATAATATTCTTTCTTTTGGCGCCTAGCCTTATATATAATTTTAAACAGGAAATTGCGGCTGCTCCAGCTCCATTAACAACGATTTTTACTTTATCAATCTTTTTTTTAACGAGTTCTAAGCCGTTGAGAAGAGCAGCGGCGGAAATAATTGCAGTACCATGTTGATCATCATGCATAACTGGTATTGACAATTCTTCAGAAAGTCTCTTTTCGATTTCAAAGCATTCCGGAGCTTTTATATCTTCAAGATTTATACCACCAAATGTTGGAGAAATCGACTTTACTGTGTTAACAAATGAATCAACGTCATTTACGTCAAGCTCAATATCAAACACATCAATGTCTGCATAGATTTTAAATAACAAACCCTTGCCCTCCATAACAGGCTTTGAGGCATGTGGACCTATATTTCCTAATCCTAGAACTGCAGAGCCATTTGTTATCACAGCTACTAAATTTCCCTTAGACGTATATTTGTATACATCACTTTTTCTTTTGGCTATGCTTATGCACGGTTCGGCAACTCCAGGTGAATAAGCCAGAGCTAAATCTCTTTGTGTTCTGTATCTTTTCGTTGGAACTACTTCAATTTTACCTGGTCTTTTTTTAGAGTGAAAGTCCAGGGCCTCTCTCCTATTAATTTCAGACATAAACCGATTTAATTTACATTATAAATTATTGATACCTGGGTTGAAACTGAGGTATCATTTTCTCTGTAAAATCTATAGTCGACAGAGTAAGATCCTGGAATATCAGTCTGAAGATATGCTTTAAAATAATCATCTTCCTCGAAGCTTTCTAAGGTCTTTGGGTTAGGAGAAACAATTGTTGATGATGGAAAGCAAATATCATTAAAACAGAAATATGTGGTCACTTCAGGGTTAGACGGAGCATCAAAAATTTTTCTAACTACTAAGTCTTCAATTAAATCACACGATACATTTCTGACATAAATTTTTGAAATAATCTCCTCACCAGCTAAGCCGCTTACTTCATTTTCAATGAAGGTTATTTCTATCGGATCTTCTAGTTCAAACAAACAAGACCCATCATCTACCGAAGCCCCTGAGTCGAAATTACATGCAGAAGAATCGGTACAACCCTCTATTTCATTTTCCTGAGGACATCCGATAAAAATAAGTAAGGCTGAAAGAACAAAGATTTTATTGACAAATGAAAACATACTTTATTGTTTTTTAAATTAATCCACACAAATTTAATCAATATTAAACTATTTCAACTCAAATAAGACATTATCTAGCATATATTTCTTATATTAGTGAGCTATACTATTAAAAAAAATATCAAGAAAATGAAAAAACTATTACTATTTGTCATATGTCTTACTCTTAGCAATTCATATGCTCAATTGCCTCCTAATAGCTTTGGAGAAGACTTTACATTAACAGACATTAATGGAAACGAATTCAACTTGTATTCGAAACTTGACGAAGGAAAGACAGTCATATTAGATTTATTTGCAACTTGGTGTGGACCGTGTTGGACTTACGCACAAACTGGTGTTCTAGAAGAATTAGAAGCAGCATATCCTAATGACGTTGTTGTAGTTGCTGTTGAAGCCGACCCTACAACTGCTGAATCTACAATTTATAGTAGTGCCAATGGAAACTGGACTACAGTAATTAATTATGCACTAATGGATGATCCGAGTGGTAATGTTGGTGAAGATTATGCATTGTCTTATTATCCAACAATTTACAAGATATGTCCTGACAGAATGGTCACCGAAGTTGGACAACTTACGTCTGTTAGCGCATTCATGAATGAAATTAACTCATGTACAAGTGCTGAATACAGCAAGGATGCAAAAATCGTCGGCTATGACGGACCTGCATCTTACTGCGGCGGTCAACTTGGAGCTAGTTCAGTAATGATTCAAAATTATAGTCTTGGAGCTCCACTTACTTCTTGTAACGTTGAGTTGAGAGTTGACAACGAAGCTGTATATTCAACAACTTGGAATGGTAATCTAAGTACATACCAAACAGACTATGTTAATATTCCAGCACAATCTGGTATCAATAACGGTTCTGAAATTGCTTTCCATGTCACTTATTCTGGTGATATGGACACAGACAACAATGGTTTTTGGCCTCAACTTTCTGGTTCAACCCAAGCCTCTAACAATATCTCACTAAGTATAACTACAGATAATTGGCCTGAAGAAACTACGTGGGATCTCGTTAACAGCAATGGAACCATTGTTAGTTCCGGAGGTCCATACACTAATCAGGCCAACACAGTATTTACTGAAGAATGGGACTTAGATCCGGGATGCTACACATTCAATGTTTATGACCAGTATGGTGACGGAGTTGAAGCATCTATGTGGGGAAACTATGATGATGGTATAGTTATTTTAACTGACTTAGGCAGTTGGGATGGCAGTGTTTCTGAGACAAATTTGTGGAATGGTGTTCAATACGAATATCAAGGTTCAACATCATTTGAAGTTTTACCTCAGTTCAACATCTCTGAACAGTCTGTTTTTGATTTATCAATTTTCCCAAACCCTTTCAAAGATTTTACAACTATATCAATTAATTACTCAAAAAGCAATCATATTCACAGACATATGCCACTTGACGATGCAAACATTAGTGTTTACAATAACATTGGTAAGGTAGTCTACTCTGAAAATATTACCCTTGCACCCGGGTTAAATAATATTAAGTTTGAAAAAAATGATATTTTGCCTGGTCTATATTATTTAAATGTCAAATTTGATGGAAAGGATCACATGAGAAAATTAAATGTTGTAAAATAGAATAACTTTAAATTAAAAAAAGCCACATAATTGTGGCTTTTTTTTTAATCAAAAAATTATGAAAAGATATTTAATTACTTTGAGTTTATTTGTTATCACCAGTGCTTGTTCTCAAATTCCCTCTGTTGATATTAAAACAATCGATGGCAGAATTATTAATACTTCAGAATTTGAAAATGGAAACAGTCCAATAATTATGAGCTTTTGGGCCACATGGTGCAAACCTTGTAAGGAGGAATTAGCAAATATCAATGAAGTTTATGAAGATTGGCAAGACGAAACAAACGTTAAGCTTATTGCTATTAGTATTGATGATATGCGAAATGCTTCTAAGATTAAACCTCTTGTAAATTCAAAGGGATGGGAATATGAAGTCTATCATGATAGCAACAGTGAATTTGCTGCAAAAATGGGGGTAAAGCCGATTCCTCACACCTTTTTATTTGATGGTAATAAACAAATTGTATGGAATCACCCTGGATACACCGAAGGTGATGAGGATAAGCTTTTTGAAAAAATACTTGAAATCATCGAATGAAAAAAATTGTAATAATTATTTTATTTTCATTTTTTTTTCAAACAAAGTCCCAAAATATAGGTAATACTTCAGGCAACCTTGAGTTTAATTTTCAAACATTTAATGAAGACTCAGTAATAAATGCTGAAAAAAGAAAAGCTTACAGCAGAGGTTATTTAAACCTTATTTATAACTACGAGTATTTAAGTATTGGTACAAGATTCGAATATTACAAGAACCCAATTCCTGGTTTTGAAAATTTTGAAGGTAATGGTTTTCCTTACAAATATGTTCAATATAAAAATGAATATATTGATTTGACTTTCGGTAATTTTTATGAAGAATTTGGTAACGGCTTGATTTTAAGAACTTATTACGACTTTAACCTAGGGGTTGACAACTCAATTAGTGGTATAAGATTTAAAACTACTCCAGTCAGAGGGTTATATGTTACTTTTTTGACTGGAAGACAAAGAAGTTTTTGGGAATTAAGTAGTAGTCAAATAAGAGCTTTCAACACTGATATTTCTCTAAACGATTTATTTTTAAAGAACTGGAATTCGTATGTAAATTTTGGAACCAGTTTTTTAACTAAAAGAGAAAGTGACGATAACCCATTGTATTTTCTCCCTGAAAATGTAGGTGCATTCAATACTAGACTTAATATTGTGATGGGTGATTACAACTTTAGACTAGATTATGCAAATAAAATAAATGATCCCTCGGCTGACAACAACTATATTTATAAAAATGGAAATGCTATTATTTTTACGGGTAATTACTCAAAAAAAGGCTTCGGTATATCTTTTGCTGCAAAAAGAATTGAAAATATGAGTTTTAGAAGTGAAAGAAATGCTATCCTTCAAGATTTAAATATCAATTACATAACCCCTTTTAACAAACAACAAAGCTATTCTTTAGCAACAATATATCCATATGTTAGTCAACCTAACGGAGAAATAGGATCTCAGATTGACATCTATTATAATATTCCAAAAAAAAGTAGACTAGGTGGTAAATATGGAACAAATATTAATCTGAATTTTTCTAATGTGTATGATATTGATAAAAAAAGTATAAATCAAAACAACATCTATCAAAGCGGGACGCTAGGTTACAAATCCAACTTCTTTAAATCAGGTAATAAAATGTTTCAAGAACTAAATTTGGAAATACTAAAAAAAGTCGATCGTAAATTAAAGATTATTAGCAACCTTATCATGTTATATAATGATGATAAAATATTGAAATCACAACCGCTACTTGAAAACCAAAACCATGAAAAGATTTATGCTAATATTTTTATTTTAGAAGCCATTTATAAAATCAAACCTAGGAATACTTTAAGAGTTGAAGTTCAACACTTAAATACAAAACAACATTTTAAAAATTGGTTTATGGGACTAGTTGAATATAAACTTTCTCCAAATTGGTTTTTCTCTATTCAGGACATGTACAATTATGGTAAGCCTGAAAAACCACATTATTATTCTTTTTCATTTGGTATTAGCAAAAATACAAGTAGACTATCTTTGACAGCAGGAAAACAAAGAGCCGGTTTGTTTTGTGTTGGAGGTGTATGTAGAGAAGTTCCTGCATCAAACGGATTTTCAATTAGTTTAACTAGTTCATTTTAACATCATGAAAAAAATATTTTTAGTTATTATTTTATTTGCTTTAAGTATGTGTGATAAAATTGATTATCCATACATTGAGCAAAATTCACAAAGTGCCGAGAGAGTAGTTTTAATTGAAAAATACACTGGTCATAAATGTAGTAATTGTCCAGATGCATCAAGAAAAATTGATGAGTTAAAATTTCTTTACAAAGATGCTATAATTCCAATTGCTATTCACCCCGGTGGGTTACCAGAGTTTACCTCAACTGACAACAACTACCCTTATGATTTTACTACAACTAGTGGAAGTCAAATTGCCGAAGATATGGGTGCGTCATTTTTACCACTAGGCTCAGTTAACAGAACTCAGGGTGACTTTGGTAGGTGCTTTATAAAAGATCAGTGGGCTACAGAAATTGAAAAATTACTTTTTGACTCACAGGGGAATCCTCTTCCAAAAGAAATTGAAATTGAAATAAATTCAAATTTGTCGGGAAAAAATTTATTGATTGAGAGTAATTTAAACAAGCTTGCAGATTTTAATACAAATTTAAAATATTTTCTAGTTGTAATTGAAGACAGTATAATGTCACCACAGGTGGATGGTGAAAATTTTGTGTCTGAATATGTACATAATTATGTTTACAGGTGTTCTGTCAATAGTACATATGGTGAAATCATTCAATTTAACAATGATGTTTGGTCTACTTTCAACGAAGTAAGTTTTGATACTAGCTCCAATAATAATTGGGACAACAAATGGAATAATTTTCATAATTGTTATGTTGTTGGATGTGTTTACCGTGAGGATAATAATATTATAATAGACTGTTTCAAAAAGAAAATCAATGAATAAATTTTTATTTTTTTTCTTTTTATTTCATTTTTTAAATATTCACTGTCAGAATTTCAAGGGAGGTTTTTTTGCCGGAATAACATCAAGCCAAGTTTCTGGTGATGAACTGAGTGGGTTTAATAAATTCGGACCAAGCTTTGGTATATTTGTTAAAAAAGATTTTGATAAATATAAATTCAAGGTCGAACTTCTTTATACATCCAAAGGAAGTAAAAGGATTTTAAATTTTAATGAATTAAACAACCAAAGTGACTTTGCTTATGGTAGCTTTACAAATTATAATTTTCACTTAGATTATATTGGAGTTCCTGTATTAATTATATTAGACTTGAAAAGAAAATTTGAAATTGAACTAGGATCCTCATTTGATTTTCTTATAAATCAAAGTGAAGAAATAGAATACTATATTGATAACTCAAGAAAAGTAAAAACACTTGATCTATGTATAATCGCAGGAATTAACTATTTAATTAATGAAAAAATTGATTTCAATGCTAGATTATCTAATTCAATTTTGCCAATAAGGCCACATGCTTCAGGTCAAATTTATAAACTTAACTTGGGACAATACAATACAACACTAAATTTAAGCTTACACTATAATCTTTAAATATAACATGCTAAAAAAGATTTTGTTGGCTGCCTGGATAAGTTTTTTTTAAATAATCATAGGCTTTTTTTGTTGCAAGTCTTCCTCTTGATGTTCTTTCAATGTAGCCTTGCTGAATTAAAAATGGTTCCACAACCTCTTCTAGGGTTTCTGACTCCTCAGCTACAGCCGTTGAAATAGTTGACAAACCAACAGGTCCACCATTAAATTTTTCAATTATACAACTAAGAATTCTTTTATCCATCCTATTTAAACCATTTTTATCAACATGTAATGAGGAGAGTGCGATCTCTGTAATACTTAAATCAATATTACCGGAGCCCTGAACTTGCGCAAAATCTCTGACTCTTTTGACATATTGATTAGCTATTCTCGGGGTTCCTCTGCTCCTCAGTGCAATTTCCTTTGCAGCAACATCATCAATATTGACACCAAGGATATCAGTTGACCTCTTGATAATTTTAGTCAATGTTTGAGAATCATAATAATCTAAACGACATGGTATACTAAACCTATCTCGAAGTGGTTGAGTTAATAATCCGGCTCGAGTGGTAGCTCCAATTAAAGTAAAGTGATTTAAATTTATTTGAACAGATCTTGCACTGGGTCCACTTTCAATCATAACGTCAATTCTAAAGTCTTCCATAGCCGAGTATAAGTATTCTTCCACGACAGTACTTAATCTATGAATTTCATCAATAAATAAAACATCTCTCTCTTCGAGACTTGTTAATAATCCCGCAAGATCTCCAGGTTTTTCAATAACAGGTCCGGAGGTAATTTTCAAATTTGAGCCTAACTCATTTTTTAGGATATGAGCGAGGGTTGTTTTGCCCAAACCAGGGGGACCATGAAGAAGGACATGATCGAGTGCCTCTTTTCGTTGATTTGCGGCGGTCACAAAAACCTTCAGATTCTTTAAAATTTCATTTTGTCCTGAAAAATCAGTGAAAGAAATTGGGCGTAATTTATTGTCAAAGTCTGTGTTTTCTTCACTTTTATTTTCTTCGTGATTAAATATATCTTCTGTATCCATATGTTAAATTCTTGATATATTTAATGTGCTTCGCTTTCTCCTTTTTTTAGCGGAGTAGTTTGAGGAACAAAATCTTCATTCATTCCAGGCTTAGAATAGTCATATGCCCATCTGTGAACAGTCGGAAGGTCACCAGGCCAGTTTCCATGAATTCCTTCAACAGGAGTTGTCCACTCTAATGTATTGGACTTCCAGGGATTTTTTGAGGCTTTAGGACCTCTGTAAATACTGTAAATAAAGTTATAGAAGAAAATAATTTGAATTAAAGCACCAACAATTGCAAAGAAACTCACGACTTCATTTATATCAAGTAAATTATCAAACATTGGAAAAGCAGTATTTGAATAATATCTTCTTGGAAGAC
>CETK01039425.1_pt1 | contig 11484 bp, 8 predicted proteins | sample 361431 | NCBI WGS metagenome assembly CETK01 (sample SAMEA2622452, study PRJEB7988) | marine metagenome | biome: marine biome (ENVO:00000447); feature: surface water layer (ENVO:00002042); material: "saline water (ENVO:00002010), including plankton (ENVO:xxxxxxxx)" | depth 5 m | reverse complement strand
GAAATTTTAGGAAAATCTTTTAATATTTTAACCATTGCCCAATGACCGTGAACTGCAGAGTGCCAATCCCAGCAGCCATAAAATGAGGGCGATATTTCATAATGGGGTTTCAACCAATTTTTGTCTACGAATCTGTATCCTATTTTATATGGATATTTTTTATCAACGCATTTTACAGAAAGGGATACCAACTCTTTCGCTATTTTCTCATCTAGCCTAATTTTTTCTTCTTTTTTTTTCTCATAATCCTTACATCCTGTTGATAGTAAAAGAAATGATAAAACATAAATTTTGATCTTTTGACAGCATTGTATTTTCATTTAAAAAATTTAGTGATTTTTTCTCTTTTAGAAGTTTAATTGTATAAAAAACCTACACACTAAAAAGTCTAACATATTTTAATATGGTTATATTGCGTTAAAACATAAATAATGAAAATGATAAAAATTCTGTTGAATTTTCTAGAGAATTATGTCAATAAAAAATTTAAAAAACGGTTAAATGAGTCTCTCTTTGAGCTTAGCAAAATCAATAAAGATTTTTCTTTGAATTTTGTTGATGTGGGTGCAGCAGAAGATATTCATCCACGGTGGAAAAGGATTTCAAAATATGTTGATTATATTGGATTTGAACCTGATAAAAGGAGCAGAGAATTACTTGTCAAGTATGATGATTGTAAGAGTTATAAAATTTATCCTTACGCTCTATGGAATAAAAAGAAAAAGTTAAATATAAATTTCACTAAAGAACCTCGAGTTTCCTCCTCATATGTTCCTAATTATAGATTTTTAAATCAATTCAAAAACCCAGAGAGATTTGAAATTGAATCAAAAGTGAAGGTAGATTCAACGGATTTAGATAATCTAAAAATTAAAGGTATTGATTTTGTAAAGATAGATGTCCAAGGAGGGGAGTTAAATATTATTTCTGGAGCAGAAACTAGCCTTAAAAATTGTGTAGGTTTAGAATTGGAAGTTGAGTTTTTAGAATTATATGAAAAACAACCTCTTTTCGGTGATTTACAAAACAAACTTTCTAAGTTGGGATTTGAATTTGTCGATTTTGTTAATCTCTGTAGGTGGGAAAGAGATGATTTTAATGGATTTGGACAATGTGTTTTTGGAGATGCTCTATTTCTTAAGTCACCAGAACAGATATTTTCTGTTCAAGACCAACATTTAATTACAAGATATGTTGCTGTACTACTTTTATATAAAAGATTTGATTTAATTCAAAAATGTTTCTTATTAATGAACAAGGATCAAATAATACAATATAGATTATTCAAAAAATCATTAGAATACCATCGTAAAAAGTATAATGCTCTTAAAATATTCCATAGAATTTTTAATGCTTTAGTCAGATTAAATCATTCTGATAATCAATCAATTATCCACTATTAAAATATTCATTATTGTTTAAAATATAAGATTGGAAGTTGAAAAGCGCAGGAAAAGATAACCCTAGAGGCACCTAAAAAAAGCCCCAAAACACTCGGCCTTTGGGACTATTGAGCGGAGAAAGAGGGATTCGAACCCCCGGAGGTGTGACCCTCAACAGTTTTCAAGACTGCCGCATTCGACCACTCTGCCATTTCTCCATAGTAATTACAAATATAGTGTGCTTAATCCAAGTTCAAAACTTTTTTGTATGTTATCCATAAATTTGAAATTAGTTTTGGATAGTATTTTTTTTTATTTCGTCATTTTTATATCGGGTTTAATATCAGGGGTTATTAATACCCTAGCTGGTGGTGGTTCTTTTTTAACCCTACCAATTCTCATATTCTCCGGTTTGCCTCCTAATGTTGCTAATGGTACAAATCGATTGGGCCTTATAATGCAGTCAATTTTTGGAGTTGCAGGATATCATTCAAAGGGAATATCCTCATATCCCTTAAGTATATATTTAGGTTTTTGTTCTTTGGTAGGTGCGTTAATAGGTGCTCAAATAGCAATAGAAATTAATCCATACTTATTTAACAAAATTTTATCCGTAGTGATGGTGACAATGGTTTTTATTATGCTGGTAAGAAAAAAATCATTTAATGATAATTTACCTGAAAGAACATCCGGTAAACATTTAATTTTAAGTTTGGTAATATTTTTTTTTATAGGTGTATATGGAGGATTTATTAATGCTGGGATAGGTTTTATTATTATGTTTTTTTTAAATCAAGTAAATAGACTAAATCTCGTAAAAACAAATGCAACCAAAGTATTACTTGTTTTAGTATATAGCTCAGGCGCACTCTCCATTTTTGCTTTTAATAATGCTGTCGATTGGAAATTAGGATTCATTCTGGCTTTAGGAAGTTCTATAGGTGCATGGTGGGCAAGTAGGTGGTCGGTTGAAAATGGAGAGGGGATTGTTAAGTTAATTCTTTTTGTAGCTGCTAGCATATTAGCTGTAAAATTATGGTTTTTTTAAAATTTGACGTAGTCGACAATTTCAAGTCCATATCCAGTAATTCCCACCCTTGGTTTTTGTTTTGAATTGGTTATAACTCTCAATTTTCTTATAGATAAATCATGTAAAATTTGTGCTCCAATTCCAAAGTCTCTGGTGTCCATTTTGAGTCTTGGTATCTTGTCATTTTTACTTTTTGATCTTTTAATTTTTTTTAGTCTGGCAAGTAAATTTTCAGATTTTGCTGGCTGGTTGATAAAAATAACTGCTCCTTTACCCTCTTTATTTATTAATGAAAAAACCTTTTCAATTTCTTCCTCTTTTGTCCCCATTAATAGACTTAACAGATCGTTTCTACTTTGTGAAGAGTTTATTCTAACCAAAGTAGACTCATTTTTAGACATAGTACCTTTTGTTAAGGCTAAATGAACCTGATCATTTGTAGTTTGCTGGTATGCTCTTAGCCTGTATTCACCAAATCGAGTATTTAAAAATGTGTCTTCACGTTTTATAATTAAACTATCATGCTCCATTCTATAAGCAACAAGATCCTCGATAGATACTATTTTTAATCCAAATTTCTTTGACACTTCATATAACTCTGGTAGTCTTGCCATTGAGCCATCTTCATTCATTATCTCAACTATAACTCCTGCAGGTTTCATCCCGGCCAACCTAGCAAAATCTATTGCGGCTTCGGTATGACCTGTTCTTCTCAAAACTCCACCCTGTTTCCCTATAAGGGGAAAGATGTGTCCAGGTTTTGAAAAGTCATTAGGCTTAGTATTTTGATCCACGAGAGCTTTTATTGTCATTGCTCTATCGTTGGCTGAAATACCTGTTGTAACTCCATTTCCTTTGAGATCAACAGAAATGGTAAACGCTGTTCCCATAGGATCTGCACTGTTTAAAACCATTCTATCTAATTTAATTTCTTTACATCTTTTTTCGGACAATGGAACACAAATTAAACCTCTACCTTCTTTTGCCATAAAGTTTATTATTTTAGGAGTAATTTTTTCTGCTGCAGCAATGAAGTCCCCTTCATTTTCCCTGTTTTCGTCATCAACTACTATTATTACTTCCCCCTTCCCAACAGATTCAATTGCCTCTTCAATCTTATCAAGCTTAATATTTTCTTTTTTGTTCATTTGATTTTTTCCTTAATTCTCTCATAAATATCCGATAGAGGGTTAAAAATAAAATTATAATTTACGAGACCTCTATCGTTTGTAGCTCTATTGACTAAATAAATAGCAACAGGAATAATAATTATAACAGAAATCCAGCTACCTAAAAAAGGGGATACTGTATTATCTTCTGCTGCGTTTTTTCCAAACAATCCTATATAGTGATATGTTAAGAAAATTAATATGGCCAAGACAATTGGTAAACCCAAACCTCCTTTTCTAATTATTGCACCTAAAGATGCGCCTATTATAAAAAGAAAAAAAACACTAAATCCAAGCGTATATCTTTCATTTAGGGTTGTTTTGTGAAGGTTAATGACTTTTTGATTTGAAAAAAATACTCTCTTTTTATTCTCCAAATTCCTAATTATTGTTTTTACATTATTTAATGCTCTATTTAGTGTGAGAACCTGTTGGTTATAAAGCGAATCAACAATAAAAGTCAAGGGATTTGGGTTATCACAATAGAGAGAACTAATCTCGGCTGATTTTTTTTGATTAAGATCAACGAGTTTTGGATTTAGATTAATCCTTGTTTTAATCAAATTTTCCGCGTAGGTATTTTTAGAATTACTAAATTTTTTTTCTAAAGAATCAATACTCACGTAAAGATCATTTACTTTCTGCATTTTATATGTCCTCGTATATTTTTCCTCTGCTAAATCAATATTGTTAAAATTCGACAAATCTACATTCATAATATATTTTTCAAATGAAACTTTTGCGTGTTGATATCTAAATTTCTCCTCAGGTTTTTTTGTGTAAATCTCCTCATACCTATTTCCATTATATAAAATTAATTTTAATTCTTGATCAATACTTGCTGATACAAGCTCACCACTTTTTGCTTTGATTACAATTCTATTTTTATTATCAGGAGATTTTTCATGAATAATTACATCTTCAAGAAAACGGTTGTCTTCACCAAGTTTCTTTGAAACTTTTATATTAATTTTTCCTATTTCGTTGAAAATCCCTTCCGTTATTGCTAATGCGGGTTTTAACTTCGCTAAATTTCTCCTTAAATTATAATATTTAAATTCTCCTAAGGGGATAATATGATTTGAAAAATAATAACTACCAAAACCTAAAAATAAATGAAAAACGATTAATAATTTCATTGATTTTTGAAGAGAAATTCCACTTGATTTCATTGCTGTGAACTCATTATTTTCTGCGAAGGCACCATAGGTCATTATTGATGAAAGCAAAACAGATAAGGGAAAAACTAATGGATATAATTTTGGAGTATAATAAATTAAAAATTTCAAAATAGTTTCAGCATCTAAACCTTTACCTGCGAACTCATCTATAAATAGCCAAAAGGTTTGAATTATAAAAATTAGCATTAATACAAGAAATACTGAAATAAGTCTACCTATGTAGGCTTTAAGGATATATAGATTAAGAATCTTCATTTATAAAATAATCTTTATATAATACAGGGTCAAATTCGAAGTAATTGTTAGGAAGCGAGAAGTTGAACATATGACTTTTTATTGTTAAAGTTGTATTGGTTCCATTTTTCCCAATTTCAATTATTTTATAAAGGTTTAAATTATCAATATCAACTCCAATTAAAAGATATTTTACATCAGTATTTTCTTCAATTGGCATTAATTTTACGTACTGAATTGTTTTACCCTTGACAATTTGTTCAATGTCCCATTCATATTTATATCCACTTGTATAGAAGGTTATTAAGTTTGTAGGTTTTATCATTAAATCTGAGTTTCCATCACCAGTTTCTATATTAATCTCTTCGTTTTCGGGAATTATTGTGTAAGTTTTATAACCATCATAAATTTGTTGGATATCCATAAAATTCAATTTATATTTTTCACCTGAAATTTGTGCATTACCCTCAATCTCTTGAGTGATTTTTTCTTCACTATTGTCAAGTTTGTATACAAACTCAAAATTCATATTTTCCTTACTAAGTAAATTTTTTGATACTTTATCCAGGAGTACTCTCGATTTTTCATAGCCTTGGCTGAATAAAACACAAAAGGGTATCATTTGCAAAACAATAAATTTTAATAAACTAAATTTAGTTCCCATTTTTCAAAAATTGTTCAAGTGTACTTAAATCAGGTATTAAAACCTGCCTAGCTTTACTACCTTCAAAAGGTCCAACTATTCCTGCAGCTTCCATTTGATCAATAATACGTCCAGCTCTATTGTAGCCAAGTTTTAGTTTTCTTTGGATTAGAGAAGCTGACCCTTGTTGAGCAACAACAATAACTTTTGCTGCGTCTTCAAATAATTCATCTCTATCTTCAATATTGACTTCACCTATTTCGTTTTCTTCACCTGAAAACTCTGGGAGTAAATGAGCGTCTGGGTAGCCTTTTTGAGATCCAATAAATTCAGAAATCTTTTCGACCTCAGGAGTATCAACAAAAGCACATTGTATTCTTATAAGTTCGTTTCCTTGTGTATAAAGCATATCGCCTCTTCCAATTAATTGGTCAGCACCACTAACATCCAAAATAGTTCTTGAATCAATTTTTGATGTAACCCTAAATGCTATTCTGGCTGGGAAATTTGCTTTTATAATACCGGTAATTACATTTACTGAAGGTCTTTGTGTGGCTATAATTAAATGGATGCCTATTGCTCTTGCAAGTTGAGCCAATCTTGCAATGGGTGTTTCAACTTCTTTCCCAGCACTCATAATTAAGTCTGCAAATTCATCAACTACCAATATAATATATGGTAAAAATCTGTGTCCATTATCAGGATTTAATTTTCTTGATTTGAATTTCTGATTGTACTCTCTAATGTTTCTACACATTGCATTTTTTAATAATTCATACCTATTATCCATTTCTATACAAAGGGAGTTAAGAGTATAGATTACTTTTTTATTGTCAGTGATTATAGATTCTTCCGAGTTGGGTAATTTTGCTAAATAATGTCTTTCAATTTTGTTGTAAATATTTAATTCAACTTTTTTAGGGTCCACAAGAATGAATTTAACTTCTGATGGATGTTTTTTATAGAGAAGAGAAGTTAATATAACATTTAATCCGACGGACTTTCCTTGACCGGTTGCTCCAGCCATAAGTAAGTGTGGCATTTTTACTAAATCTACAGTGAATGTCTCATTGCTTATAGTTTTACCGAAGGCAATTGGTAATTCCATTTCGGCATTTTGAAATTTTTGAGAAGATATTACAGACTTCATTGACACAACGGTTGGATTGTTGTTTGGAACCTCAATACCTACGGTGCCTTTTCCCGGAATTGGAGCTATTATCCTAATACCAAGTGCAGAAAGTGATAAAGCTATATCATCTTCCAAGTTTTTAATTTTGGAAATTCTAATTCCAGCAGCAGGTACAATCTCATATAGTGTAACAGTTGGACCAATGTTGGCTTTAATTTTTGCAATTTCAATTTTATAATTTCTGAGAGTTTCAATGATTGTATTCTTGTTTAATTCAAGTTCTTTTTCATCAATTTTAATTGATCCACTTCCATAATCCTTTAGTTGTTCTAAGCTAGGAGACCTAAAACCACTGAGTTCTAAAGTAGGGTCAAACTCTCCATATTTTTCGACAAGATTTCCAGAAATATCTTCTACGGTCTCTTCCTCTTCATTTTTTGAAATTTCCATTACAACATTGTCAACTTCCTCTTTTACCTGACTGTAATTATTTAAATTAACCTCAGTTTCTATATAATTTTCCTTTTCATTGTCTAAATTTTCTATATTGGAAATAATAGATTCATTTACCATACTATAACTTCCCGATTGTTCTAACTCATCATCTTTTTTTTCTTGATTCCAAAAATCTACTTTAATTTTTTTTGGTAAAATTTTAAAATGAATAACAAACGAAAATAAAGTAAGAAATAAAATAATTGACCAAAACCCAATAGTGCCGGTATAGTCGATTATCAGATCACTTATTTCATAGCCTACTGTTCCGCCTAGAAATGGAAAAAACATTTTGATTTGACTTAATATCAGTGACAATAAAATGGTATAAAACAGTCCCCAACTCCATGTATTTAGTATACTTAGTTTTTTAAATTCAAAAAAAAGTGAAAGGCCAGTAATACATAATAATAGGGAAAAAATTAGTGATGAAGCGCCGAATCCTTCATAGACAAATATGTGACTAATTTCAGCACCTATTTTTTTTAATATATTTTTAGACCCAATGTTTCTGTCTAAAATTTGATTAATATTACTTTGATCATATTCCCAGGTGAAAAAATATGAGGATAGGGATACAAAAAGAAGGAATGAGATGATTATTAGAAAAGAACCAAAAAGAATTTCTCTAGAACGTTTTTTATTATAATTAACTTCCTTTATTTTTTTTGACACCTAATTGTATGTATTGATTAGAGGATCTTGTTATAACCAAATTTACAAAAATATTGACTTTAAAATAAATGAATATCAATCCTAATAATTAACGAATTAAATTCATTATTCACCAATTAGTTTTTTAATTTTAATTCCAAAATACGCGTAGCTGAGTGTTACAAATGGAGATATCCAGTTAAAAACAGCATATGCAAAATAATCAACAACAGAAACTCCTAGAACACCAGACTGATAAGCTCCACAAGTATTCCACGGAATTAGAACAGAAGTTACAGTACCAGAATCTTCAAGAGTCCTACTAAGATTTTCAGATGCTAATTTTCTTTTTTGATATGCTTTTTGAAACATTTTACCAGGTACAACTATAGACAAGTATTGATCAGAAGCAGTTAAATTAACTGTAAGACAAGATACAGATGTGCTAAAAATTAATTGAAAAGTATTTTCTGCTTTTTCGAGAAGTTTTTCGCTAATCTTTTTAAGTGCTCCAATAGCATCCATTACACCACCAAATACCATGGCACAAATAATTAGCCATATTGTACCTAGCATCCCTTTCATTCCGCCAGACTTGAATAATTCTGCTAGAATTTCATTTGAAGATTTTATAGATGTTTCTATTGTGATTGCATCCATTATTCCCCTATAAGCTGAATTTAATGTAAGTTTATTAGAGTCTGTTAATTCAAGAATTATATTTTGTTGAAAAATCAGTGCAAATAGTGCTGCTAAAATGGTTCCTGCCATAAGTGCTATTAAAGGGGGTGTTTTTTTTAAAATCATAATTATTACTATTATAGGGACAAAAAACAAAACAGGACTTATAAAAAACTTCTCTTCAATTGAATTAACTAAAAATTTGTTATCAATCTCCTCTGCATTTACTTGAAAAAAACCAATGAATATGAAAAATAAAAGACCAATAATTATGCTTGGCACAGTTGTAAGTGTCATATATCTAATGTGATTGAATAGATTTGAGTTTGCCATCGCAGCGGCTAAATTTGTAGTATCACTCAATGGGGATAATTTATCTCCAAAATATGCTCCGGAAATTATCGCTCCCGCAACAATTCCTGTGTTAATTTCCATTGCCTTTCCTATCCCAATCATTGCAATCCCTATTGTTGCTGATGTAGTCCAGCTACTACCAGTTGAAATTGATATAATTGCACAAATTATTACGCAGGCTGGAAGAAAAAACAAAGGATTAAAAATTTGAAGGCCATAGTAAATCATAGCTGGAATAATTCCACTTATCAGCCAAGTTCCGGCAAGTGCACCAACAAAAAGTAAGATTAATACCGGAGATGTTGTAGCTTTTACGCTTTTACTAATAGAATTAATAATTTTTTTATAGCTCACTTTGTGAAAATATCCAATTAGAGCAGCTATAAAAGCACCAACAAGCAAAATAAATTGATTAGATCCATTTAACGAATCATCCCCATAAATTCCAACATTTATCGTGAGTAGAATAATTAGGATTATTATCGGTAAAATCGAAGGTAGAGTGCCAATCTCTATTTTTTTATCTTTCATTAACAACTAAACTTAATGCATTTAAATTATTTAAAAAATAAATTTCAATAATAAGATTCAAAAATAATTAGAATCATTTATTTTTATAAATAAATAAAATCTATGGATAAGTTTGATGTTACTGTAATAGGGTCTGGACCTGGAGGTTACGTAGCCGCAATTAGGTGTGCCCAACTAGGTATGAAAACGGCCCTAGTTGAAAAATATAAATCCCTTGGAGGTACATGTTTAAATGTTGGATGCATTCCATCAAAATCATTATTAGATTCTTCTCATCACTATGAGGAACTCATAAATAATTTTGATGCTCATGGGATCGAGGTACCAAAGGGAATAAAGGTCAATTTTGAAAAAATGATTTCCAGAAAATCTAAGGTAGTTGAAGACACAACCAAAGGAATAAACTATTTAATGGATAAAAATAAAATTAAGGTTTTTTATGGTCATGCTGCATTTATCGATAAAGAATGCATTGTTTTAGGTGACAGTGAGAAAAAAATTTACTCAAAAAACTTTATAATTGCTACCGGCTCTAAACCATCTAACCTACCTTTTATTAAAATTGACAAGGAAAGAATTATCACTTCTACTGAGGCTCTAAAACTCAAAGAAATACCAAAAAAACTTATAATAATTGGGGGAGGAGTAATAGGTTTAGAACTTGGTCAGGTGTATAATAGACTTGGTTCTGAAATTTCAGTCATAGAATACGCTGATCGAATTACTCCACTCATGGATAGTTCAATATCACGTGAATTAACAAAGGTGTTTAAGAAACATGGTTTTAAATTTTATTTAAACCACAAGGTTAACAATGTTGAAAGGGAAGGAAAAGATGTACTTGTAAAAGCATCAGATGTTAAAGGTCAGGAGTTGTCATTAACAGCGGATTATTGTTTGGTATCTGTTGGAAGAAAGCCATACACAGAAAATCTAGGACTTGAAAATGTAAATATTAACCTAAATCAAAATGGACAAATTGAAGTTAATGACCATTTGCAGACTGCAGAATCAAATATCTATGCCATAGGAGATGTAGTTAGGGGAACAATGCTTGCTCACAAAGCTGAAGAGGAAGGGGTAATGGTCGCAGAAATTTTAGCTGGCCAAAAACCACACATTGACTACAATCTTATTCCTAATGTTATATATACTTGGCCTGAGGCAGCATCTGTTGGAAAAACAGAGGAAGAATTAAAAGAATTAGAAGTTAATTATAAATCAGGTCAGTTTCCAATGCGTGCCCTTGGGAGAGCAAGGGCTAGCATGCACACGGATGGTTTTGTAAAAATCCTTGCCGATAACACAACGGACGAGGTACTTGGCGTTCATATGGTTGGACCTAGAGTTGCAGACTTAATTTCTGAGGCTGTTACAGCAATGGAATTTAGAGCCTCTGCTGAGGACATTGCAAGAATGAGTCACTCCCATCCAACATATGCTGAGGCAGTTAAGGAAGCAGCTTTAGCCGCTAGCGAAAATAGACCTCTACATATTTGATGAAAATCAATATAATTTGCACTTAGTAAAAATTAAAGCCTATTAAATTTAATCAATTAAGCTATTCATTTTTTCTCTTATTTTGTCAATACATAAGTTTCCTATGCTTCCTATATGAGAATATTTAGCATTTTTAAGAGGTTCGAAATTTCCTTCATTGATCTCTTTCTTCAAATCTATGTATGCATCTCTAAATGAATTCCCATCTTGTACCTTTTTGTTTAAATTGTTTACACTGAATGTATATTTATACTTATCATTTAGTTCTAAATTTTTGGTGATTTTAATTTTAGGAATTACATTAGATATAACATCTAAAATCTCCTTCGAATCCTCTATACTATCAATTATAGTTTTTTTAATTATTTGAAAATCCCTGTGATATCCGCTTGGAAGACTTGAGGTTATTAATGAAATCTCTGTATTCACATTCTGTAATTTCATTCCTTTAGCCCTAATTATTTCAAACAAATCAGGATTTTTTTTATGTGGCATTAT
>CETK01145038.1_pt1 | contig 11514 bp, 14 predicted proteins | sample 361431 | NCBI WGS metagenome assembly CETK01 (sample SAMEA2622452, study PRJEB7988) | marine metagenome | biome: marine biome (ENVO:00000447); feature: surface water layer (ENVO:00002042); material: "saline water (ENVO:00002010), including plankton (ENVO:xxxxxxxx)" | depth 5 m | reverse complement strand
TTGGTTGCGGGGAGAGGATTTGAACCTCTGACCTTCAGGTTATGAGTGAGGCGGTATATAATTTGCATAAGATCTCACACGGTCTCATTAAACACTGTTTTTATAATATTTTATGGTTTTTATTGATTTTTAATTGCTTGATGAGACTTCGTAAGATATCCTCAAGTATCATTCATAACGTAGCAATAAAGCGGCAATTATGCTCACAGACAAACAAATTCGAGACGCAAAGCCCAAAAATACCGTATATCGCTTGCGGGATACTAATTCTGTCGTCCGCGGATTTGGTGTCACGATCGCACCTTCCGGAGCTAAATCTTTTTTTCTTGCGTTCACTTCTCCAGAAGACGGTAAGCGGAAGCAAATCAGCTTGGGAAGATATCCAAGCGTTAAACTCGCTGATGCCCGAAGGCTAGCATTGGAATATCGCGGACGTATTGATAACGGCGTTGATCTTGCCCGAGAAAAACAACAGGCAATCGCTCACAATATCGAACAACGGTCCCTGGGCACCCTAGATGACTTGCTGGATTTGTATATTGCCGACCTTGAGGAGGATGGGAAGCGCACGGCGAAAGAGGTTAAGCGCATCAAAGGCAAGGATATTCCGTCATATCTCTTATCGCGCCCTGCTCATTTGGTTTCTAGGGATGATATTTTGGATATCCTCGCAGCGATCGCACAGCGAGGGGCTAAGGTGCACTCAGACAACGTCCGCGCCTATTTAAGAGCTGCATTTGAACTTGGCATCCACGCAAATTCGATGACCCGATGGCGCGGAAAAGCGCCCAAATTTTCTATCGAACACAATCCCGTTGCTACCATCAAGCGAACACTTGCCCGCAAACCCAAAGGTCAGCGGGCCTTATCAGAGACCGAGGTCCGAAAACTATGGAACACGAAATTACTGACGCCTCAGATGCACCTTGCGCTAAAATTCATATTAGCCAGCGGTCAGCGGGTGGAAGAAGTTCTTCACGCGACGTGGAACGAACTTGATTTTGAAAAAAGACTTTGGACAATTCCTGGGGAGCGTCGGAAGACACGTGGAAAAACATCTGAACCGCATCTCGTTCCTTTAACTGACTTACATGTCCAATTATTGGAAGAAATAAGAGCCACGACCCATGACCCTCGGTTCTTATTTCCTGCACGAGGCACAGATGGCCCCCGTCGTTACGATAGCCTCACAAAACCCGTAGCTGTATTTGTAAAGCACAGCGGCATGCCATCCTTCTCAGCACGCGATCTCCGCCGGACATTCAAGACATTAGCCGGATCAATGGGTATTGCTCTTGAAATGCGCAATAGATTGCAAGGCCATGCACTCGTTGACGTCGGCAGTGTTTATTATGATCGGTTTGATTACTTGGACCAGAAGCGGGACGCCATGGAACAGTGGGCTGCAGGCTTACAGAAAATAATTCATGCAGGAATCCAAAATGACTGAGGTGTTAAATAAACTCAACGAAGTGGGGGTACTTTGCCTAAAGTTAACGCATAAAATACGCCAAGCAGAAGGGCCTAAGCCTGCTCAATCACCAATCTCAGAACAAGTTATCTCTTCGCAGATAGGACAAATTCGGAATCTATTTAAGGAAATTGATATTACATCACTCAATCTGTCAGAAGGCGAACATCGAGAAGAATTGATGAAATATTCAGCGATCCAAAGCTTCATAGCAGCATTTGAAGGAAATGAGAGCGAAGCCTATGCTCGAGCTAATTTGGATCTTTTTGGATTACAAGTTGACGCCCTGCACGGAGGGCCTACCGCCAAGACATTAGGTGGACGAAAAATTGGTAAGAAATTAAGCGTTCAGCAGCACTATCTTCGAGCAGCTGCCTTGGTGCTTTGGACGTATTACAGGAAAAATAACGACGAAGATCGCCTAAACCAACTAATTACTGATGCTAGAACTATAATTGGTGTCGGTACAAAAGAGAAACTGGCCAAGATGGTTGATAATCATGATCAAGACCATGACTTCGATTTAACGAAAAGCAAATCCCCATTGAGCGTCCATATTCCAGGGATAGAAGATTTGGTTAAACACCACGGATATCGCCGTCTGAAAAATTTTACCTGATTTCCTGGACACCCCCCATCACGTTCAGGAAGTGACCTGATGCAGTCTCCTCTTATCGGAAATTAAAAGGAGACATCCAATGAAACAGCATGTTGTGCAATCGGAGCTTATGCTCGCACCCGAGGTCGATGCACGTGTTCCATACAGTCGTGCGCATTTATATCGCCTGGAAGATCAAGGTGAATTCCCAAAACGCAAACGCATCGGTGCCAACCGCGTTGCATGGGTCCGTGCAGAAATTGAGCGATGGCTCGCAGAGCGCATGGAGGACGAGTTATGAGTAAGAATGACGACAGCACAAAAAATGGAAAGGGTAAGTTAGACTTCTCGAAGTTTAAAATACCCTCCGGAAGCTCGGATCTGCCTGTAGCACAAAAGGTGTTACTACATGTTCCAGTGAGAAAACCTTCGAAACAGCAATTTGTTCGGGTTTGCAGTCAAGAGTTTGGTCAATTTGAATGCGCCATCCTCAAGCTAGAAGATGATGATCGACCTTATTTGGTGTCCCCGGAAATCGCTCAGATGATTATAAGTGATCTCAAAATGGTCAAGTTGAAACTGACCATGGATAGACAAGGCAACGTGTTACTGTGGCCAATTCCCCCTAGACCTGTTGAGGGGAATGATAACATCTGGAATGAAACTCAACGCGACGCGGCAAAACTGGCCGAAAACAACTGGATACGGCTCACTTCAAATAGAGACTTGGGGTGTTATCAAGCGACAGAAGCGAGAGGAGAATATCCTGAGCCAGTTTGGCCAGAGCTGACAATGGACGAAATCCTCACAATCGCATTTGGGTCAACACATGTCATCATGGATCAAGAACACCCTGCCCTGCAGAAACTATGGGGGTTGGAATGATGTATACCAAGCTTGCACACCTACCGTTCCAAAAGATCTATGCGATCGATTTTGAATACTTTGGATCGGACGGTGAAATTCCAAATGTTGTTTGCATGGTAGTTCAAGATCTTCGATCTGGTGAAGTAAGCCGACATTGGCAAGACGATCTTCAGAAAATGAAAACTCCTCCGTTTGAAACGGGGGAGGATATTGCATTGGTTTGCTATTTTGCGCCCGCCGAGGTGCAAAGCATGCTTGCTCTGGGTTGGGGGCTTGATGTGTCTGTGATTGATCTGTTCGCGGAATTCCGTTGCGACACGAATGGTGACCCGAACGTGGGTCGGAAATCTCTGGTGAGCGCCTTGCAATTCAACGGGCTGGACCATTTGATCCCAGAAGAAAAGGACAGCATGCGTGATTTGATCCTGTCTGGTGGTCCGTGGTCCAAGTGTCAACGCTCAGCAATTTTAGCTTATTGTGAGCAAGACGTCGTCGCTCTTGGGCCTTTGCTGAATGCAATGCTGAAGCGTGTACCTTGGTCCGAGTTGCAGTTAAACCAAGTTCTACTCCGCGGTCGATACATGAAAGCCGTTGGAGCGATGCAACACCGTGGTATCCCATTCGATTTAGATCTCCTAAACACGCTGAATGCGAACTGGGACGCTATAAAGCTAAAACTGATTACAAAGATCGATACACAGTACGGTGTCTATGTGGATGGGACTTTCAAAGAGGCGCTTTTTGAGACCTACCTCTCACACAAGCAGATCCCATGGCCCCGGTTAGATAGCGGCCGTTTAGCCTTGGATCGTAACACGTTTAGTAACATGAGTAAGAGGTATCCCGCCGTTCAGCCCTTGCATGAACTACGCAAAACGCTCGGAGAATTGAAACTGAATAAACTCGCAGTAGGTCGAGACAGCCGCAATCGAACAATTTTGTCACCATTTGCTGCAAAGACGGGCCGCAATCAGCCGAGTACAACCAAATTTGTGTTTGGACCAGCAAAATGGGTTCGAGGATTAATCAAGCCCGCAGAGGGGATGGCATTGGCTTATTGTGATTGGTCGTCACAAGAAATTGCAATCGCTGCGGCGCTTTCGGGCGACGAGCTACTCTGGGACGCATATCACACTGGCGACCCGTATCTTGCTTTTGCGATAGCAGCGGGACTGGCACCACCGGATGCAACTAAGCAAACTCACAAAGCCATCCGCAACCGATGTAAAGCGGTTGTATTAGGCACCAATTATGGAATGAGTGCCTATGGCGTGGCTCAAGCGGCGAAGATCCATGAGCTGGAAGCGAAGGCGCTACTGCAAAAGCATCGTGAGACCTATCGTAAGTTTTGGGCTTGGGCGGAAAACAACAAAGATCGTGGATTACTTGGACTGAAGCTGGAAACCTGCTTTGGTTGGCCCATTCAGGTGACCGCCGGTGATGCAAAACCGAACACGTTTTTGAATTGGCCGATGCAAGCCCATGGCGCCGAAATGATGCGCATTGCCTCTATTCTAGCGGTGGAGCGCGGCATTAAACTCTGTGCGCCGATACACGACGCCCTTTTGATTGAGGCGCCTTTGGATCAGATAGACGCAGAGGTCGTCAGGCTAAAAGAGTGCATGTCGGAAGCAAGTGAGGCTGTCCTGGGCGACGGAAAAGTGTGCCGGGTTGATGCGGATATTGTTCGATATCCAGATCGATACATAGACGAACATGGACAGGAAGTGTGGGACCAAATCATGGGCCTACTAGCTCAGACTTAAGGGGAGACCGACGCGGTTTCCGCGGGACACCTACGCGCGTTCCGCGGCACCGTATCTATATCCTCTTTTTCTCCTTTAATATAAATATGGGGTATTACTATGGGTAATATAAAAGCTGCTCAGCGCGCAAAACGGGATGCTATGTTCCTCAAGGGACCTGTTACATTTGGGTGGATCAAGCACAGCATCCCCGATCCAACATCGAGACTAATCTTGGTTGCTGAAGCATTCATGAAAATGGCAACGCCGGCACTTAACTCTTTGGAACTTTCGCTTAAGATTTGGGACTGCGCAGGGATCGAGAGCCACGATCAGAGATCCAGGGTTTTGAAAAAGATTGATCAGCGGTGCGAGGGGTACTGGGTTGAAAGGCGTGACGGCCGCACTGCCGTGCTGCACAAAGGCAAAAAACCAAATGAAATTACAGTCGAGTGAATTTGTCGGGTCAATAATAAAGGAGCTTGGGCCATGGGCTATGATCCCTTTTTCAGGGGGTGCCCCTTTTGATCTTTTGGTTACCTCATTGGAATTTGGCGAAGTAACCCCTGCTCCCAGGTCCATGGACCTTGGACCTCAGCTATAGCTTCCAGTCTTTGCGCCAGTTACGCTCCAGGACACCTTGCTCAATCAAATTCGTTTCAATTTGATTGATCTCTGCACGGACCTTACGGCCAATCTCAGCACGCTTCTTTGCAGCCTCGCGTTTTTCTTTTGTTAATTTTCCATGCGTAGTGTGCAAAGCAGCAATTTTATCACGGCCAGCTTGGGTTCGAGGTCCTGTCGATTTGCCACCATGCCTGGTACATCGACCTGTTCGCTTCACAGCTGGACGCTGACACTCACCTCCAGCCTTGGTTCTTGCACCGCATCGGACACCGGGCCAATCAGGCCCGAAACGCGTTTCTAGGCCGATCGTGACGTTACCTTTTGCTATCATTTTGAACACCCCTATATGAGTGTTATATTATAACAAATTATAGGGCGTTGTGCGAGGGGGTGTACTTAGTGGAAACCTTACGTCCAGCATAACTGCAAGTTGGATATCTCAGGACTGGTTTTGAAATAGCGGAAAGAAATTTGATTAGGCAAAGCTGGATTGCTAAGTCCCAGGCTCCCATTATTCAAGGTGCTTTATTCTGACAAGGCCTTATTCTGACAAGACCCTGCTGGTGCATATTTGCCAAAAATGGACATCCCGGAATATGAAATCCCAACCCGCAAACTCTACATCAAATTGTGGAAAGGTTCATTTTGCCTGACTTTATCCATCCATCTGTAAGCAATTGTACATGATCCAAATTCTTTTCAGTTTTTGTTCAAAGGCCTATCGGTACAAATCATCACTACAAACAAGGTGAATTTTGGCTTGGAGATTTTCTCCGGTTCTATTTCGTCAATTACAAGGAGGAAAGAAATGTTAAAGAAATCTTTGCAGCCAGTATGTATTGTATCTGCATTAAATTCTTCCTGTTTTATCAAAATCACGGGAGGAAAAATGAATTTTTTTAAATCTGGCAGTGACATTCTGCCAACAGATATCACTGATCGAGCTCATACCGAGAAATACCGCAATGAGGGGGGGTCAATCGTCGGGAATTTCTTGCCATGGCAAGTACCTTCGGGGCTACAACGGCTTCTGCTTATGCAATGCTAGGAATGAGCATGCCCGCTCTCATTTTCGGTCTTGAACATCCAGTCTGCACGCGGATTGGCAATACAATACAAGTAGCCTACTGGGATATGGATCCAGTGATAATTGTCATTCTTGCCTGCCTCCAAGAGCAATACACGTTTACTCGCATCACGACTGAGGCGGTTGGCCATTAAGCTTCCGGCCGTTCCCGCTCCAATGATGATATAGTCTTACTCCGTCTGCATTACTTCGCCACCGGCATGGAGAACTCCGCACCATCAGTCATGTCTTCTGGCCAGCGTTGCATGATAGATTTTTGTTTGGTGTAGTAGCGCACGCCTTCTTCACCATAAGCATGCATGTCACCAAAGAGGCTCTTTTTCCAACCGCCAAAGCCTTGCCAAGCCATGGGTACTGGGATCGGCACATTGACACCAACCATGCCGACTTGAATTTGACGGCCAAATTTGCGCGCAACATTACCGTTGCGCGTATAACAGCTGACACCATTGCCAAACTCATGGTCATTTACGAGGGAGATTGCTTCTTCAAGCGTGTTCACACGAACGCAACCCAGTACTGGGCCGAAAATCTCTTCCTTGTAGATTTTCATGTCTGGCGTCACATTGTCGAACAATGTCGCACCAAGGAAGAAACCACCTTCGTAACCCTCTGCACTGAATCCTCGACCATCAAGAAGAAGGTTTGCGCCTTCCGCGACACCCGCATCTATGTAACCTTGAATACGTTCACGCGCGGCTGATGTTACTATTGGGCCCATTTCGCTTTCAGGCAACATACCCGAACCAACCAGCAGTGAAGATGCTCGCTCCTTTAGTTTTGGCATGATCTTGTCAGCAGCATCGCCTACAAGAACGGCGACTGAAATCGCCATACAACGTTCACCTGCAGAACCGTAAGCTGCGCCGATTAAACCGTCGACGGCTTTGTCCATATCAGCATCCGGCATGACGATCAGGTGGTTCTTCGCACCACCTAGAGCTTGGACCCGTTTGCCTTTGCCCGCTCCAGTCTCATAAATGTAATTAGCGATAGGTGTGGAACCTACGAATGAGACGGCTTCTACATCAGGATGTTCCAGCAAAGCATCTACAGCGACTTTGTCTCCTTGAACAACATTGAACACTCCATCAGGAAAACCGGCCTCTTTCATCAAATCAGCTACCATCAATGACGGAGTAGGATCTGTTGGGCTTGGTTTCAGAATGAAGGTATTGCCGCAAGCAATTGCCACCGGGTACATCCACGCCGGAACCATAACTGGGAAGTTAAACGGGGTTATGCCTGCCACTACACCCAACGGTTGACGGAAGGTCCAGTTGTCAATTCCTGTCGAGACCTGATCTGAGAAATCGCCTTTTAGGAGTTGAGGGATACCGCAAGCGAACTCAACGACATCGATCGCTCGTTCAACTTCACCACAAGCATCCGAAAAGATTTTTCCGTGTTCTTTTGTGATCGCTTCAGCAAGCGTCTCTTTGCGCTCATTCATGAGGCCAAGAAGTTTATTCATCAAACGAGCACGCTTAATCGGAGGTGTTTCTGCCCAAGCAGGAAACGCTGCTTTTGCTGCTGCGACTGCCTGAGATACATCTTCAACGCTGGACAATCCAACGGTCGCAGTGACCATTCCAAGGGCCGGGTCAAAAATGTCTTGGCGGTTTGTGCCCGAGACAGGCACGGATTTGCCGTTGATGTAATTATCAACTGTTGCGTTTTGCGCTGTGCTTTGAATGTTCATTTTTCTTCCTTAATTTCTCAATGCCCACATACGAACAATCCAATTTAGTGCACCCATAGGTGTTAAGATGATTGAGTAACCAACTTTATAATTGGTTACTCAATCATTTAAATAGCCGCCAATTCCTGTTCCAGGTCTTTGATTTCGGCACCACCAGCCATTAATCGGCGAATATCTTCCCCGGCAAGCTCTTTTTTCGTGCCTGCGCCTATCACTTTTCCAAGTGCTAAGAAGGTATATCGATCAGCAATAAGCTTTGAGTGTATTTCATTATGGGTAATAAAAATGATTGCGATATCACCTCGTGCACGAACACGCTTAATTGTCTTGAGAACTTCCATTTGTTGTTTTTGCCCAAGAGCAGAAGTGGGCTCGTCCAAAATCAAAACTTTCGCACCAAAGTAAATGGCACGAGCGATCGCAAGAGTTTGACGTTGACCACCAGACATGGTTCCAACCGCTTGGCTTGGATCTGAGAAATCGATGCCGATCTTCTTCATTTCTTCGTGTGCTATTTTATCCATCTCATCCATACGAAGAACACCAAATGTTGAAGTCAGTTCGCGCCCCATAAAGAAATTTCGCGTAACGCTCATAAGCTGATTGATAGCTAAGTCTTGATAAACGGTTCCAATACCAGCTGCAGCTGCATCTCGTGGGTTTCGGAAAAAGACTTTTTTATCATCCACATAAATGGAGCCGCTAGTAGGTTGGTGAACTCCTGATAAAATTTTGATGAGAGTGGATTTCCCGGCTCCGTTGTCGCCCAGTAAAGCATGCACCTCTCCTGGTGTTACTTCTAAATCCACACCGTCAAGGGCTATGAATGGGCCAAACTTCTTGACCACATTCTCTATACGCATGTAGCTTTTTGCTGCCATGTCTAAATTCCCCCTGTAATACGTTTACGGATACGCTCGTTGGCAAAAACAGCAGCAAGTAGCACAGTTCCTACGAAAACTCGGAACCATGCGCCGTCAATCCATGGAATAAAAAACACAGCGTTGGCGACGAGTCCAAATGTAACTGCGCCAAAAATTACGCCAACAATGGTACCAAACCCACCCGTCATGAGGATGCCCCCAACAACAGCTATCGCAATCGCTTCTAGCTCTTTAAACATGCCTTTAGCAGCATCTGAAGAGTTTGTATCGAAGACCTGACATGTTGCAAAAATAGTTGCGCAAAATGCAGAAAACATAAAAAGTCCAACCTTTACTCGGTTGACTGGCACACCATTAGCGCGCGCACTTTCTTTGTTATCACCTGTGGCATAAATCCAACTTCCCAACTGGGTTCTTGCTAATACATACCATGCAGCTCCAGCAATAATTATGAACCATAACAGTCGGGCATCAAAACCTGTAACCCATTGTTCCATTTTTCTATTTATATTTAAAAAACTTAAATAATTTATGAGGTCTAGTTTTTCGGATTTTGTCATATCAGCAGTAAATTCTAGCCCTGCTGAAACTTTTGTTCCAATCCAATACCAGGCATCGAAAAACCAACCGAAAACTTCTCCGCCCATTTGTTCTGCAAACCAACTTTCCTTTTTGAAATCAGGCAGGCCTGAAACGTTGGTATTTTGATTAATAAGTCGGAAGCAAACTTCTGTTAATCCACGTAGGAAAAACCAGAATGCTAGTGTAACTATGAAACTAGATAGTCCAGATCGCACCACAATTGTGCCTATGAGCCACCCGAAAGCCAGTGTCATTATAAGGGTGATTAAAAAGGCAAGAAAGGGCGTTGCTTCACCTAATCCAAAGGGAAGGCCCCATTTCATCATGATTGCTATCGACATTCCAGCAAACGCTATCATTGGACCAATTGAAAGGTCGAATTCACCGGCAATCATCAAAAGTGCAGCACCGGTTGCTATTATTCCAAGCTGTGCAATGATTGCTATATTGTTTTTTAATCCCAGGGCATTAAAGGCTTTTCCGTTGGATGCAATTGCAAGTGCTACGATGATAATCATCATAACGATGAAAGCTCCAATTTCGGGCCGTCGCACTGTTCTTTGAAACCAATTTTCTGTTTGGAGTCTATCGGACTCACTTCGATCTGTCATATCTATCTCTCTATAAGATTAAGATGTTTGAATTAAAGAACAGGCGGGGAGTCCCCGCCTGCAATGTTGCCATGTGAGCAAAGCTTATCGGTTTACACCAGCTTGAGCTGCAACGTTTTTGTAGTTTGAGCTATCAACAAAACCAGGACCTGATGGAATGTTTGCACCTGGTAGCATTCCAGCATTTGTATTGTACAGGTGAAGTACGATAACTGGCATGTAACCTTGTAGACGCTGCTGTTGGTCGATTGTAAATGATGCATCGCCATTTGCAATCATGTCCATAACACCTGGAGATAAGTCAAAACATGCCAAGTGAGTATCTGCTCCAACATCTTTGATAGCCTTAAGAGCGGCTTCACACACGTGAGGGCCGGCAGCCAAGACGCCGTCGATAGAAGGATCTGCTGAAAGTGCAGCTGCGGTACGAGTCTCAATTTGTTGAACGTCGTTTGACACGTCAATCATGTTAAGGTCGCCACCAAGACCAGCAAAGTAACCTTCGCAACGATCAACAAGAGCTGTATTGAAAGCTTCTTGGTTCAAGCAAAGGCCGTTAGTAACGCCTTCAGCTTTAGCGCGAGCACCAGCTTTTTCACCAGCTAAACGCTCTGGCTGACCCACGTGCATGATGGCTCCAACGCTTGCAGATGATTCAAGTCCAGAGTTCATAGTAATCACTGGGATTCCTGCATCTGAAGCAGCTTTGATTGCTCCACCTAATGCATCTGGATCTGGTAGAGAGACGATGATACCGTCTGGGTTTGATGCTGCTGCAGCTTCGATCAACTTTGCCATGCCAGACATGTCGCCTGATGGATCAAAGTTGTATTCGAAATCAGCTCCGATAGCAGCTGCTGCATCGCGGCCGCCTTTTTCAACAACTGGCCAGAAAGAATCTGTACCCTGTGTGTGTGTGATCATGACATAGCGTTCAGCAAATGCCATTGTTGACATTGTTGCAAGCGCTGCAACTGTAGCCAATAGTTTCTTCATTGGTTTCCTCCTAAATGTGGTTTCGGTGTCGGGCACACCTTGGCTTTCCCGATGTCTCTAATGAGACAGGTTTCCTCAAACTTGAGGATCTCTTTGACAGCGTAGTGTTGTCTAACTTTCATCATGGTATTAGCTTTTGTTCATGACCGGGTACTTGAGAGTCATAACCGCCCCAGACCGATTGGTCGAAATGAATGACAGCGACTTTTCCATCTATCCGATTCATCTAACAACCTCATATCCAACCACACCCATCACGCGGGACAATTCAGCTCGCCCCTTTCGGGCCATTTTAAGTGGTGGATTGACTACAGGGTCCTGCTCAGCCTCGATCACAAACCAAC
>CETK01137878.1_pt1 | contig 11539 bp, 7 predicted proteins | sample 361431 | NCBI WGS metagenome assembly CETK01 (sample SAMEA2622452, study PRJEB7988) | marine metagenome | biome: marine biome (ENVO:00000447); feature: surface water layer (ENVO:00002042); material: "saline water (ENVO:00002010), including plankton (ENVO:xxxxxxxx)" | depth 5 m | reverse complement strand
GTTAGCTAAATGATTAAATATTAAAATTTCATATTTATCTTTGAGGGGTTTAAAATGGGATCTAAAATACTAAATTTTCTTTTTTCTACTCAGCTAATGTTAGTGTTGCTAATACTTTTTCCAATTGCGATGGGTGTTGGAACATTTCTTGAAAGTTGGTATTCCACTGATGCAGCAAGAATATGGGTTTACAATGCTTGGTGGTTTGAAATTCTCATGCTATTACTCATGGTTAATTTCATGGGTAATATAAAAAAATATAATCTACTAAGTAGAGAGAAGATTTCTGTGCTTGTCCTTCACCTTTCATTCATTTTTATTTTATTAGGGGCATTTGTCACCAGATATATCGGTGATGAAGGGGTTATGCCCATTCGAGAGAATAATGTAGCAAATTCCTATCTATCGGAGAAAACCTATTTAACAATATTTATAGATGGAGAAAAAGATGGGTTATCAGAAAGAAAAACTTTAAGATCTCAACTTCTTTTATCTGAACACGTTAACAATAATTTTACAATAAATGAAAATTTTCATACAAAAAATTTTTCAATTACGTTTGATAAGTTTAGAGAGAATGTAACTGAGGGTTTAGTTCTTGATCCATCTGGAGAGAGGTATATAAAATTAGTTGAAGCTCTTGATGGAAATAGACGTGAGCATTACATAAAGGAAGGCCAAATTTCAAGTATACAAAATATTTTATTCTCATTCAATTCATTTCAGGCAGGGGCTATCAATATTACCTCAGAAGCAGGAGAATATTTTATTGAATCACCATTTGACGCCCAATATACCATTATGGCAACTCAGAAGAATGGTAATCTTCTTAGGAATAAAAAGCAACCTCTTGAACTGAGATCTCTTTACCAAATTCCTGGATTTCAGTTTGTTTTTCCAGAGCCTGCTTTAAGAGGTGTTTTTGAAATTGTTGATGCAGAGGTAACTGACAGGGAAATTGAGGATGCTCTTTATCTTAACATAAATTACAATGGTAAAACAGAAAATATTGCTTTGTTGGGAGGCAGAGGCTATGTTAATAGTCCTAAAAAGATTACTATAGACGACCTAGATTTTCTTTTAGCATATGGTTCTGAGGAAGTTGTACTCCCATTTAGCATAAAATTAAATGATTTTATTGCAGAGAAATATCCGGGAACCGAAAATAGTTACTCGTCTTTTATGAGTAAAGTTACAGTTCAGGATGATCAAGTTTTTGATTATGATATATTTATGAACAACATTTTGAACTACAAAGGCTACAGGTTTTTTCAAGCTTCTTTTGATCCAGATGAAAAAGGTACTGTGCTATCTGTTAACAATGATTTTTGGGGTACATTCATTACATATGCGGGTTATTTTCTTCTTTATTTAAGCATGATGGGAATTTTTTTCCTTGGAAACTCTAGATTTAAGCTTTTAGCTAAGCAACTGAATAGAAAAACTGCTGTTTTATTTTTCCTGTTGTTTAGTTCAGGCCTATTTAGCCAAAATAATCTATCAGTGCCTAAGAGTGATTACATTGATTCAATAATAACTGCGAATACATACAGTAAGGATCATGCAGGTAAATTTGGAAAAATAGTAATTCAAGACAGTGGTGGGAGAATGAAACCTGCCAACACTTTTTCCTCTGAATTATTAAGGAAAGTAAGTAGATCAGACACTTATAATGGATTAAATTCAGATCAAGTATTATTATCTATTATGGATAATCCTGGAGTATGGTTTAACGCTCCACTGGTATATATTAAATCACGTCAAAAGGGAGACACAATAAAAAAAATTATAGGAATAGATAAAAATGTTAAAAAGGCTCCGCTAGTTGCGTTTTTTGATTCATTAGGAAACTATAAATTAGCAACTAATCTTGAAAAAGCTTATTTAGCCACTGTTCCAACTCAAATTGAAAAAGATATTATTGAGTTAGATAGGAGGGTTAACCTATTGTATTCTGCATTAGAGGGTAAAATAATGAGAGTTTTTCCAGTTCCTAATGACCCTAATAATAAATGGGTTTCATATCCTGAGCTAAATGATGAAAAGTTCATTGGTGCTGATTCATTGTACGTTAACAATGTTCTAAATTTATACTTTCAAACATTAAGGTTATCTCGAGAAAATAACGACTATTCTCAATCAGAAGAATTACTTGAGAGTATTAAGGGCTATCAAGTTAAATATGGTGAAGATGTCATGCCTAGTGATTCGAAAATTTCCTCCGAGATAATATATAATAAAGCAGATATTTTCAACAGGCTTTATAAGTGGTATTTACTTTTAGGATTCTCACTTTTATTAATTTTAATTCTCCAAATTTTTAACGAAAAGAAGCTGTATAATTATTTAATCAAGGCTACAGAATATGTTATTTATTTTTTATTTTTTTTAAATACTGTAGGTCTAGCCGCTAGATGGTATATTGCTGGACATGCTCCATGGAGTGATGCATACGAATCAATAATTTTTGTTGCATGGGCAACTGTTTTATTTGGTATTATATTTGGAAGAAAATCATATTTTACTCTAGCATCCGCTACATTGGTCTCTTCCATAATATTATCCGTAGCTCACATGAATTGGTTAGACCCATCAATAGCAAACCTACAACCAGTACTTGATAGTTATTGGTTAATGATTCATGTAGCTGTTATAGTTGGCAGTTATGGTCCTTTTGCAATTGGAATGATACTTGGTATTGTGGTGTTGTTGTTAACCATTATTGCAAATAAAAGAAATAGAAAGTCTTTTGTAAGAAAATTAGAAGAATTAACAATAGTTAATGAGTTGTCATTGACTATAGGATTGGTAATGCTTACGATCGGAAACTTTTTAGGTGGAATGTGGGCAAATGAAAGCTGGGGAAGATATTGGGGCTGGGATCCAAAGGAAACATGGGCTTTAATAAGTATAATTGTTTACACAGCAGTTCTTCATTTAAGGATAGTTCCTAAACTCAATAATAAGTGGCTTTTTAATTTGTTGAGTATTATTTCTTTTGGTGCAATTATGATGACTTATTTTGGTGTCAATTTTTATCTAGTTGGTCTTCATTCATACGCTTCAGGGGATAAAGTAATTACTCCAGATTTTGTTTATTATTCAATAGCTTTTATCACAATTTTAGGCTTAATTTCTTATTTTGCAAATAAGAAAAATAAAGTGCTTTAATGATTAAAATAAATATTCAAAACGAATATTCACCTCTAAAAACAGTCATACTAGGTATTGCTGAAGACATAGGTCCTCCTCCTCTTGAGAAGGATATATATGATCCAGGATCTTTGTTCCATATTCGAAACAATTCTTACCCTGTAGAGAAAGATCTTTTAATTGAATTAGATAATTTTTATAAAATATTAGTAAGGCACAATGTAGAAGTAATTCGTCCTAAAAATATTTCAAATTGTAATCAAATTTTTACTAGAGATCTTGGGTTTGTTGTCTCGAATATGTTTTTCATGTCTAATATTGTTCCTAATAGAGAAGAAGAAATTGACGGCATTAAGGACATTATTAAAAATTTTGATGTAGGAATAATTAAGTTACCTGATTTCATGCATATAGAGGGTGGAGACGTTATAGTACATAATGATAAAATTTTTATCGGAACATATTCTGATAAAGACTATTCATCTCTAATTACAGCTAGAACAAACAACAAATCGATTGAATATCTTAAAAAGATGATTTCAAGCCATGAGATTATACCCATTGATATAAAAAAGTCAAATACAAATATCTATGAAAACACATTACATTTAGATTGTTGTTTTCAAACAATTTCAGAAAATAAAGCAATAATATGTCCAGATGGATTTAAAAAGATCGATGACGTTGAATTACTTATCAAAATCTTTGGTAAAGAAAATGTTTTTAAAGCTACAATTGAAGAATATTCTGAGCTAACTTCAAATGTATTAGTTGTCTCTCCTGAAATAATTATATCTCATACGAAATTTAATAGATTAAATAAATGGCTGAGAAGTAAAGATATTTTAGTTGAGGAAGTAAATTATACAAATGTTTCCAAAATGTCTGGTTTATTTAGATGTTCAACCTTACCACTTAACAGAGAATAATGAAATATTTTACTTCTAAAATTTTGATGATTTCACCGAACAAATTTAGGAACAATGAGCTAACTATATCAGACAATGTATTTCAGTTAAAGAAACAAAAAGAAAGTAAAGTAGAGTCATTAGCTTTAAAAGAATTTGATAGACTCAGAAATACTATTTCAAAATCCGGAGTCAATGTATTCAGTTTTGATGATGATAGTAATTTTGACACACCTGATGCTGTTTTTCCTAATAATTGGATTTCTTTTCATTATCCAAATTCAGCTGTTATTTATCCCATGTATGCCTATAACAGAAGATTTGAAAGAGACTCTAAAGTATTAAAAAAGCTCTCAAATTGTGGGATTAACATAAAATTGATCAAGGATTATTCAAAGTATGAAAATGAAAATAAATTCCTTGAGGGAACTGGAAGTATAGTTTTAGATAGGAGAACACAAACGGCTTACTGTTCAATTTCTAAAAGATCTAATTTGGATCTCTTTAAGAAGTTCTGTCAAGATATGAATTATACTCCTGTAGTTTTTAATTCGTCATTTGAATCTAAACCTATATATCATACAAACGTTATGATGTCAGTATGTAATGATTTTGTAATAATAAGTCTTGATACTATTTACGATATAAAAGAGAGACAAAACATAATTAAAAATTTAGACAATTCGGGTCTTAAAATTATAGATATTACTCTCGAACAAATGACTTCCTTTCTAGGCAATTGCATCCAACTAGTTAACTCTGATTTATCTCCAATTTTGGTCATGAGTTCAAGAGCCTATAAATCAATCACTAGAACTCAGCTTAAAGAGATTGAGTCATTCACAGACATTATACATTCTGACATTCAAACCATTGAGAATAATGGTGGTGGAAGTGCTAGGTGTATGATAGCTGAAATATTCTAAATATTACTATATTTAGGCAAAGTTTATAACTGTAATATAATTTAAAACAACTTATATGAAAAGATTATTAATATTGATGTTAGCCTTCTTTTTGCTACTGCCTATTGAAGCTAATTCACAAAGAAAAAGAAATCAAAAAGACAATACAAAGTATCAAAAAGTTTCTCTTAATGCTTTTAAGTTTAGAAACGTTGGACCTGCTTTTTTATCAGGTAGAATAGCTGATATTGCCATTCATCCAGACAATGAAAATGTATGGTACGTAGCTGTTGGTTCAGGTGGTGTATGGATGACTAGTAATGCTGGTACAACATGGAAACCTATCTTTGATAGTCAGCCAGTTTATTCTACTGGATCAATTACAATTGATCCATCTAATCCTAGTATTATTTGGGTAGGTACAGGAGAAAATGTTGGTGGAAGACATGTTGGATATGGAGACGGTGTTTACAGAAGTGCTGACGGAGGAAAAACCTGGAAAAATATGGGCCTAAAAAAAACAGAGCATATATCAGAGATAATTGTACATCCTGATAATTCAAATGTAGTATATGTTGCTGCACAAGGTCCTTTATGGTCAAGTGGTGGAGAAAGAGGCTTGTACAAGACACTTGATGGAGGTAAGTCATGGAACAAGATACTTGGAGGTTCTGAATGGACTGGTGTTACAGATATTATGATGGATTCAAGACATTCAAATATTATTTACGCTGCAACTTGGGATAGACACAGAACTGTTGCTTCATACATGGGGGGTGGCCCTGGATCTGGAATCCACAGATCTGATGACGATGGTAATACATGGAAAGAGTTGACAAATGGAATTCCTAGATCTAATTTAGGTAAGATTGGAATAGCTATGTCATACCAAAATCCTGATGTTGTTTATGCTGCAATTGAAACTGACAGAACTAAAGGTGGAATATATAGATCAGTAGACAGAGGTGAATCATGGAAAAAAATGTCAAACACTGTCTCAGGTGGAACAGGGCCTCACTATTACCAGGAGTTATATACTAGCCCTCATAAATTTGATAGACTTTATCTAATGAATGTACAAATTTTAACATCAGAAGATGGGGGTAAAAATTTTAGAACTCTAGAGGGAGCGAGGCAAAAGCATAGTGATCACCACGCCATTGTTTTCAAAAAGAGTGATCCTGATTATATAATGGTTGGAACTGATGCTGGTATTTATGAAAGTTTTGACTTAGCTCAAAATTGGCATTATTTTTTAAATCTTCCTTTAACCCAATTTTATAAAGTTGCTGTTAATAATGCAGAACCTTTTTACCATATTTTTGGTGGAACTCAAGATAACGGATCTGCTGGTGGTCCTTCAGCAACAGATGAAGGAGCCGGTATAACTAATCGTGACTGGTATAAAACCTTATTTGCTGATGGTCATCAGTCAGCTACTGATCCTGAATACAACAACATAATATATGCTACTACTCAAGAAGGTAGATTTCATAGAGTTGATTTAGAAACTGGTGAACAAGTTTTTGTTCAACCTCAAGCATTAGAAGGTGATCCTCACGAAAGATACAATTGGGATACTCCGATATTAGTTAGTCCTCATAACCCTGCAAAAATATACATTGGATCATACAGGGTATGGGAATCTGAAGATAGAGGTGATAGCTGGAATCCTATCTCTGGAGATTTAACTAGAAATGAGAATAGAATAGAACTTCCAATTATGGGAAGACAACAAAGTTGGGATAATGCATGGGATGTAAAAGCTATGTCTCAATACAATACTATAACTTCACTTTCAGAGTCACCTGTTCAAGAGGGAATCATTTGGGCTGGAACTGATGATGGATTTATACAAGTAACAACTAATGGTGGTGATTCTTGGAAATCAATACCAGTAACAGATTTAGGATTAGCTGAGAGAACTTTTGTAAATGACATAAAAGCAGATCTATACGATTCTAAAACAGTTTATGTTTCACTAGATAATCATAAAGAAGGAGATTTATCTCCATACCTTTTCAAGAGTAATGATTTAGGTGAATCATGGGAGTCTATTTCAAATAATATACCCGATAAAACATTAGTTTGGAGATTTGTTCAAGATCATATAAATAAAAATTTATTCTTTTTAGCTACTGAATTTGGAATTTACACTTCACTTGATGCTGGTAACAATTGGCAAAAACTTCCTGGAACTCCGACTATATCTTTTAGAGATCTAGTAATTCAAGAGAGAGAAAACGATTTAGTGGGTGCCTCTTTTGGAAGAGGGTTTTTTGTTCTTGATGATTATAGTGCTCTAAGAGAGATGACTAAAGAAAATTTATCTAAAAAAGGGAAACTATTTAAACCAAGAGATGCTAAATTGTTTAAACCCAGAAATTCTTTAGGTAATACAGGAGGTCAGTTTTATATAGCCAAGAACCCAACCTATGGTGCAGTATTTACATATCATCTGAATGATGTTCCTTCGACCTCTAAATCAAGAAGAATAAGATCTGAAAGAATGTTGAACAAAGATATGAAAGACATACCTTTTCCAGGTTATGATGAACTAGCTGCTGAAATGGAAGAAAAGTCAGCTAGCATTATTTTAACCATTAAAGATTCAAATGGAAATCACATTAGAAATATTAAGAAGAATGCATCAAAAGGATCTGGAAAAATTGCATGGAACTTAAGACATAAAAGTTACTATCCTGTAAGAGCTGGAAGGGCTCAAACAAGTTGGTATTACAATCCATCTGGTCCTTATGTTACACCTGGTGAATATCATGCAGAATTATTCATGGAGAAAGATGGATCTGTTGAAAAGTTAGATGGTCCAATTTCATTTAATGTAAAGCCCTTAAGAAAAGGTACATTAAAAGGAGCATCATATGATGAGTATAACTCTTTTAGGACTAGGTTATCATCTCTTTACATAAATATGTCAAAATACGAAGATGAATTTAATATTATGGGTAATAAAATTCAGCTATTAGACAAAGCGTCGATGCAATTAGAGACTTTTTCTCCTGAAATATTAAAGAAGGTAGCTGATATAAAAAATGAATATAATAACCTTGAGTTAGATTTTGAAACAAACCCTGCAAGAGATGAAATTGGGGAATGGGATAAAGTCACCCTTTCAACAAGAATTAGAATTGCAATGCAAGGGCTATCAACTTCTTACGGACCTACTGAGCTAAATACTTCAAACCTTGATATTGCTGAAAAAATCTTCAACAATTCTAAAGGTTTAATTGAGAGTTTAAAATTAGATATAGAAAATCTTGAAAAAGAAATAAAAGGTTTAAATCCACCTCATATAAGTGGTAGTGGTATTAATTAGAGGTATATTGGTTAAGCTCGAAACACTCGAGTTTAAAATACTTTACAGAAGATAAAAGGTGGTCAAAAATATCAGAGGTCAATGCCTCATATTTTGTCCACTCTTTGTCTTTTGAAAATGTATATATTTGAATTGGTATACCCTGTGATGTTGGTTCAAGTTGCCTACACATCATAGTAAGATCATCATTAGTCATAGGATGAGCCTTTAAGTACTCTTCAATATAGGTTCTAAAAACTCCTAAATTTGTTAAATTTCTTCCATTTAAAAGCATTGATTTATCTGCATTCTCTTTTTTGTTATAAACTTCAATTTCATTGCTTTTTTGTGATAGATATTCTTTGATTAATTTCACCTTCTTTAATTCATCGATTTCATCATTTTTTAAAAATCGTATCGAACTAGGTTTAATCAATAGTGATCTTTTTATTCTTCTTCCTTTTGACTCTTCCATTCCTCTCCAATTAATAAATGAATCTGATACAAGTTTATAAGTAGGAATTGTAGTAATTGTATTATCAAAGTTTTGAACTTTAACAGTTGATAAATTAACCTCTATAACTGTACCATCTGCATCTGATCCTTTCATTGTAATCCAATCACCAATTCTTACGGTATCATTTACTGTTATTTGAATACTAGATACAAATCCAAGAATTGTATCTCTAAAAACTAGAATAATTATTGCTGAAAGTGCACCAAGAGATGCTAAAAATGTTCCAATTTCTCTTCCTGTAAGAACCGACAGGATTAATATTATACCAATAAACCATAAAAAAATCATTACAACCTGTATGTAACTATCAATGGGTATATGTTTTAGAGATGAACTTAACTTAAAATAATCTTTGACTGTTCCTAGAACAGACTTTACAGTGATAATAAACAATACTATTGTTAATGCCTCTATTATGATTACAAGATTATCAGTATATGTAGGTACTACTAAATAAAGAAAAAATAATGACGGAATAAATGACAAAAGTCTAGGAACCTTATTTTTAATTAAAAGATCATCAAATGATGATGAGGTTGATTTAGCTATTCTTTTAAAGAATGATAAAATGATTCTTCTTGTTACATAATTAATTATAATAACTATTATTGATACTAACACTATTATAATCCCAATTGTAATTAGGTTTGATAGGTATGAATTAATACCATAATTAGATAAAAATTCAATTATTTCTTCTTTATACATGGTGCAAAAATAAAAAACCCACCATTAAGGTAGGTTTTTTTCCAATAAAAATTGATTTATTAGTTATGAAGTGAAACTAACTCCAATACAATTGGGTCAGCATGCTGGCTAGCAGCTTGCAAACCTTCTCTTAATTTTTGGTATTTGAAACTATCTGTAGGAGCTCCATCAATCATTGACCCTCCCTCTACCATTACATTAAAAAAGAAATGAGAGATACCATCATATGCTGTCTCTGATTTTTCATAAACTTTGGATAAACCCCAATATCTGTGTTTTCCACTAATGATTGCTTTCTCAACATATGGCATCCAAAATTCAGTTTCATATTTTTCAAAGTCATCATTTTGAGCTTGAGTTGGACCAATAATCATTGTTTCGCCTGGTTTTAAGTCTCCACCAGACCAAATTGTAGCTGCAATACCTTGAAGATGATAATTTCTCCTATCCTTACTCTCAGATCCAACACCATTCATCATTCTGGTTACATACCTCATAGACAATTTACCTCTATGAGCCTCTTTTGCTAATTCTGTCCAACTTCCTTTCTGCCAACTTTCGTTATAAGCATCAAGTTGTTCTTTGGAGCTAAAATTTGTAATAATAACATAATGTGGTGCATTTTCGTCATCTGATTCAGATGTTACTTTGAAAACTGCTTGTAAGTCTTGAATACCTTTTTCAATTGCAAGATCATGTACTGGACCGAAAAATTTTTCTAATTTAAGATATTGATCTTCGGCTCCATCATTTAATTGTACAGCACTCAAAATAGTATATTGAGCATTTAAATTAAATGTAAAAAATAATGTAAGTAATAATATAAGTTTTTTCATAATTTATTTTTAGTTATGTATTGATATTAGTTCTAAATTAAAGATTACTGTGCAACCATTACACATGTTAAGATTGTAGCTTCTGTCATATCTCTTGATGACTCTATCCCTTCCCAAAGCTTATCCCATTTAAAGCCAGACATTCCATCCCAGTCTCCTGGATTTGCAGCTTGTAAGTTAAATACCATATGGCTCCAACCAGTTCTTGCATTATCAGATCTTCCAATTGCTTCAACTAATGCCCATTGTCTTAAATTACCTTTTAATATGTTTTTTTCAGCAACAGGTTTCCAAACTTTTGTTTCGTAATTTTCAAAATCTTCGGATTTCTTTGTCATAAAGTTTATTGAAACTTTATCTCCCGGCTTTATATCGCCACCAGCAAGAATCGTTGCATCAACTAGTTTTAAAGTATAAGATCTTCTGTCCTTTGAACTGTCTTGCCAACTTCCAAGCATTTTTTCAACTCTTCTTTTTGACATCTTTCCCTTGTATGCTTTTATAGCCATTTCAAGAACATTAGGACCTTCCCCATTATTTAAAGCTTCCAATTGCTTCTCAGTAAAATTATCAAATAAAATGTATTCTGGAGCAGATGGATCATTTGGGTCATCTGGAGCTTTCCATAGAGACCATCCTGTTCTAAATCCCTGCTTAATTGCTTCTTTGTGGATTTCAGAATAGAACTTTTCAAGCTTTAAATAATCACCTTCAGCTCCATCCTTTAGATCAACAGCTGTCATCACTGCAATTTGTGAATTTAAAGAAAAGGTTAATATTAAAGCTATGCTTAATAGTAATTGTTTCATGATTTCAGTTTTTGTTTGAACAAACAAATTACAAAAAAAATTATTTAGAATGATTCTTAGTAAGTATTTTTTGAAATGACTAAAATTAAAAAGTGGAGTCGGAGGGATTCGAACCCTCGTCCAAACAATTAATAAGTTTACCTTCTACAAGCTTATTTATCTTTAGATTTTCGAAAAAATATCTGGTAGATAAAAACCAAAATATTTTCCTTATCACCTTAATTTCAAACTTTACGCAGTGAACATAAAGCTCTAGATTAACTTATATGGTGTCTCCTATATAAAAACTGTTGATCAAAGTCTTTATGAGACATCTAGCTTCTCAACCTAGTTGAGATATGCAAAGACTTACTATAATTCAGTCAATTATGCAGCTAGAGCGTAGTT
>CETK01148278.1_pt1 | contig 11542 bp, 9 predicted proteins | sample 361431 | NCBI WGS metagenome assembly CETK01 (sample SAMEA2622452, study PRJEB7988) | marine metagenome | biome: marine biome (ENVO:00000447); feature: surface water layer (ENVO:00002042); material: "saline water (ENVO:00002010), including plankton (ENVO:xxxxxxxx)" | depth 5 m | reverse complement strand
ATGGGAATGGTAAGACAGTGGCAAGAATTACTTCATGAAAAAAATTACTCTGAAAGTTACTCTGAAGCACTACCTGATTTTGTCAAATTAGCAGAGGCTTATGGATGTAAAGGTATAAAAGCTTCTACTCCTGATGTATTAGATAATAGAATTAAAGAAATGATCGATTATGACGGTCCAGTAATATTTGATTGTCAAGTTGATCCAAATGAAAATTGTTTCCCAATGATACCATCGGGTAAGCCACATAATCAAATGATTTTAGGACCTAATGATAAAGAAGATAATAAAATTACTGGAAAAGGAAAAGCTTTAGTCTAATGGCAAATCCAAAATCAGCATATAGCATTCCTACAAAAAAAGGTAAACTAGATACTCATATCTTTGTTGTATGGGTAGATAATGAAGCCGGAGTTTTAGCAAGAGTGGTTGGATTGTTTTCAGGCAGAGGATATAATATTGAGTCTTTAGCTGTAGCAGAAGTTGATGCCTCAAAAAATATCTCTAGGATTACAATCGTCACAACAGGTACTCCACAAGTAATTGATCAAATCAAACTTCAGCTTAAGAAATTAGTTCCTGTTCACAAAGTGGCAGATTTTAAAAGGGAGGATAAAAAAGTAATTTTTAAGGAAATGGCTTTACTTAAGGTCGTAGGTAAAAAAAAAAAGATAGAAAAATGTCTCAAAGCTTGTAAAAGCTTTAATCCAGTGATTTTGGACAAAACAAAACAGTCTATTGTAATCCAAATAACTGCTTTGAGGAGAGAAATTGATAAAATGAGTAAAAAATTAAAGCCGCTTGGTTTGACTAGCACTTCAAGAACAGGAGCTATAGCAATGACAAGAGGCGCAGAGGTTTTTAAATAAACAAAAATTAGGAGATTAGCTATGAAGATGTTTTATGAAAAAGATACTGATGTAAATTTAATTAAAGATAAAAAAATTGCAATTTTTGGTTATGGAAGTCAAGGGCATGCGCACGCATTAAATTTAAAGGATAGTGGAGTTAAAGAGGTGGTTGTTGCTTTACGGGAAGGGTCATCAAGTATTGTCAAGGCAGAATCAAAAGGATTAAAAGTTATGAATTTATCTGATGCAGCAGAATGGGCTGATGTAGTTATGATACTTACGCCTGATGAATTGCAAGCATCAATATATAAAAATCACATTGAACAAAGAGTTAAAGAAGGAACCTCAATTGCCTTTGCCCATGGTTTAAATATTCATTACGACTTGATCAAAGCTAGGAAAGATTTGGACGTGTTTATGGTTGCTCCTAAAGGACCGGGACATTTAGTAAGAAGTGAGTTTGAAAAAGGAGGAGGTGTTCCTTGCTTATTTGCTGTTCATCAAAATGGATCTGGAAAAGCAAGAGATCTTGCAATGTCATATGCTTCAGCTGTTGGAGGAGGGAGATCTGGAATAATCGAAACAACTTTTAAAGATGAAGTGGAAACTGACTTGTTTGGTGAACAAACTGTTCTATGTGGTGGTTTAGTTGAATTAATTAAAAATGGCTATGAGACATTAGTTGAAGCAGGTTATGAACCCGAAATGGCGTACTTTGAAACCGTTCATGAAGTTAAATTGATTGTTGATTTAATTTATGAAGGTGGAATTGCAAATATGAATTATTCTATATCGAATACTGCTGAATATGGAGAATATCAGTCAGGACCTAGAATAATAAATAAAGAGGAAACAAAGAAAAGAATGAAGGAAGTTTTAAATGATATTCAGTCAGGAAAATTCACTAAAGAGTGGATGGATGAATGTAAAAACGGTCAAAAAAACTTTTTAGCAACTCGAGCTAAATTAGCAGAACATCCAGTTGAAAAAGTTGGCGCAAATTTAAGAGCAATGATGCCTTGGATTAGCAAGAAGAAATTGGTTGATAGTGATAAGAAGTAAGTTTTAGATCCATATTGGGCTGAATTTATTATTTTATTTTGCAATCTAAACGATAGGTTGTATATTTTGTTTAGAAAAATTATGCCAGATAAAGATAGAGTTTTTATTTTCGATACAACTATGAGAGATGGTGAACAATCACCAGGGGCTTCTATGAGTGTTGAAGAAAAAATTCAAATATCTAGGGTTTTTGATGAAATGGGCATTGATATTATAGAAGCGGGTTTTCCAATATCTTCACCAGGCGACTTTGAGGCAGTTAGTGCAATTAGTAAAAGTGTTAAAAACTCAATTCCGTGCGGTCTAGCAAGAGCAACAAAGAAAGATATTGATGCTTGTAATGAATCATTAAAATTTGCAAAACATTTTAGAATTCATACGTTTATCTCAACTAGTCCTGTTCATATGAAACATAAATTAAATATGAATAATGACCAGGTTTTAGGCGCAATAAAAGAAAGTGTTACTTATGCTAAAAAATTTACTGATGATGTGGAATGGTCTTGTGAAGATGGAACAAGAACAGATATGGATTTTATGTACAAAACGATTGAACTTGCAATTAAATGTGGTGCTACAACAATAAATATTCCTGATACAGTTGGTTATTCTATTCCTGAGGAATTTGCAAAAAAAATCGAGTTAATAAAAAATAATGTGCCTAATATAGATAAAGCAATTCTTTCAGCACATTGTCATAATGATTTAGGGCTTGCTGTTGCAAATGCTTTATCGGGGTTGTCAGCTGGAGTAAGACAAATTGAATGCACAATAAATGGAATTGGGGAACGAGCAGGAAATGCAGCGCTTGAAGAAATCGTTATGGCAATTAAAACAAGAGAAGATTTATTGCCATATGAAACAGGTATTAAGACAGAATTAATAAGTAAAGCATCAAAGATAGTTTCTAATGCAACTGGTTTTCCGGTCCAATTTAATAAAGCAATTGTTGGCAAAAATGCTTTTGCGCATGAATCTGGAATTCATCAAGACGGAATGTTAAAAAATAGAGAAACATATGAAATAATGACACCAGAAAGCGTTGGTGTAAAAAAAACTTCTTTAGTAATGGGTAAGCATTCAGGCAGACATGCATTTAAGGATAAATTGAATGATTTGGGTTATTCAAATGTAACAGATGATGTTGTTCAGGCTGCGTTTGGTAAATTTAAAATTTTAGCTGACAAAAAAAAACATATTTATGATGAGGACATTGTTGCATTGGTTGATGATAGTTTGATAATTGATAACAAAATTAATGCAATAAATCTTAAATCCCTCAAAGTTTTTGCTGGGACTGGGGAACCGCAAAGAGCTGAGATGACATTAGATGTTTTTGGTGATATTAAAACTACCTCACAAAATGGTGATGGACCTGTTGACGCGATCTTTAAGTGTATCAAAGATCTCTATCCTCATGATGTAAAATTATCTCTTTATCAAGTTCATGCTGTTACTGAAGGAACTGACGCTCAAGCAACAGTTAGCGTTAAGATCGAGGAGAATGATAGAACGACAGTGGGTCAGTCTGCAGATACGGATACCTTAGTAGCATCAGCAAATGCATACCTAAATGCATTAAATAAGATGCTAATAAAAAGAGAGAAAAAATCGCTTTACAAACATATTGAGCAAACAAAAATTAGAGGAGGTGTTTAGATGGGAATGTTTGATAGATTAAAAAATGTATGGAGCCAAGATATGGCAATTGATCTTGGAACTGCAAACACATTGGTTGTTGTTAAAGGTCAAGGAGTTGTTTTAAATGAACCATCAGTGGTAGCAATAGTAGATAATGCTGGTAAAAAAAATGTATTAGCTGTAGGAGATGAGGCCAAAACCATGCTTGGAAGAACTCCTGGAAATATTCAAGCTATTAGACCTTTAAGAGACGGGGTAATTGCAGATTTTATAGTTACAGAAGAAATGATCAAACATTTTATTAAAAAAGTACATAAAGGAAGTAGTTTTGCAAACCCAAGAATATTAATATGCGTACCTACTGGCTCAACACCTGTTGAGAGAAAAGCTATACAAGATAGCGCACTTGCGGCAGGTGCGAGACGAGTTCAACTAATTGAGGAACCAATCGCTGCAGCAATTGGAGCAGGGCTTCCAATTTCTGAGGCAACAGGATCAATGGTTGTTGATATAGGCGGGGGTACAAGCGAAATTGCGGTTATGTCTTTAGGAGGATTAGTATATTCAAAATCATTAAGAGTTGCTGGAGATGCAATGGATGGAGCAATGGTTAATTATATGAGAAAAGAGTATAATTTGATGATTGGAGACAGTACAGCAGAAAAAATTAAAAAAGAAATTGGTACTGCTATTCCTTCAAATAATAATACCTACGCTGTTAAAGGAAGGGATTTAAGATCTGGAACTCCAAAAGAGGTTAATATAACAGAAGAAGATACAGCAGAAGCCTTAAATGGAATCTTAAGAGATATGGTCAATGGAATTAAAGATGCATTAGAGAGTACTCCACCAGAATTATCTGCAGACTTAGTGGATATGGGATTAACTCTAACTGGAGGAGGATCGTTGCTTAAAAACATTGATAAAAGATTTTCTAAAGAAACTGGATTACCTGTTCATATAGCTGATGATCCTTTATCGTGCGTTGCTATAGGAACTGGTAAAGCGTTGGAACAAGAAGAAACATTTTCTACAATGCTTTCTGAATACTAGGAAAAATGAATGTAAGTCGAGATGATTTTGTAATTGCAATAAGATCTGCTTTTTTAAAAAAACAAACTAAACAAAAATTTTCCCTATTATCTTTAATAATCTTATCAATAATAATATTATTTTTGAGCAGTCTAGATGCTAAAGTTACTAAAATTACAAGGTCGGGAATAAATGAATTTATATATAGAGGTTCATTTGTATTATCTGCACCAGAAAAAATACTAAAGAATTTAAATAGCAAATTAAAAAGACATTATGCGCTTTATGAAAGTTCACAAGAAATTGAGAATGAGCTTAAAGAATTTAAATCAAAAAAAATTTCTTTAGATATATTAGAGTTTGAAAATCAGAAATTAAGAGAACAATTGGATGATTATTTGGTCTCAACAGAAGTAATATATTCTAAAATTATAATAGATAATAAAAGCCAGTATCTTAGATCATTCGTTATAAATAAAGGCTCACGAGATGGAATAAAGACAGGAATGGTCGTTCTTGATCAACAATACTTAGTTGGCAAGGTTATTGAGGTAAACTTTGGAACTTCACGAGTTTTATTAATGTCTGATATTAACTCAAATATACCCATCACAATTTCCCCAGGAAACCTCTTGGCAATAGCTACGGGTACTGGACAAAATCAAGCAAAAGTAAATTTTTTAAAAAAAATACATTTTGATAAAATCACAAATGACTCGCTGGTTTATACATCGGGTACTGGAGGATTAATTAAAAGTGGAGTTCCGATTGGAAAAATAAAAAATTTTGACCCAAAAATTGATGAAGATATAACTATTGAATTTTTTAGTGATTTTTCTCAGTTACAATATGTATCTGTAACTGCATTTGATAAAATTACTGAAATTGAGAGCGAAACTTCAGCATCTCAAAATAGTATTTTACTAGAAGGACCTGCTCTAAGAAGTAAAATTGAGCTTTTATTACAAGAAAAAGAGATGAATGATCAAATTACAAATAAAATTAAGTTAGAAAATGAAAATTTAAAAGACCAGTTGTCAAGTAACCAAGTTGAGTTAATTAATCAACAAAAAATAATTGAGACACAAAATAAAAGAATAAAATCACATAATATCGACAACGATGAACTAATGTTTTTAAGACTAAATCTTAAGTATGGAGAAAAATGTCGAAAAAAAGCATTTTTAAAAAAAGGATTTAAACCTGGATCTCCAGAATACAAAGATTGTGTGATGAAAAAAGGAAGATTATAAAAATGAGTTATTTGAGAGAGAACAGCTCTTTAAAAAAAATTTTTCAATTATTACCGTTAACGATTTTATTTATCGCAGTTTTTAATGAATTTGACGCTAATTATTTTGGAATACCATTTTTATCCTTCAATTTTGCATTCATATTAATATTTTTTTGGACTTTGAAAAAAATTGAATATTTTGGATATGGTTATATTTTTTTAGCTGGTGTTATAAACGATGTTGTTACAGGCGCCCCTATAGGTTTAAGCAGTTTTTCCTATATGCTAATTTGTGTTGCCACATCATATTTTAGAAGTATAACCTTGAGACCAAATATAACTAAAGATTGGATATTTTTTCTAATAACAATTTCATGTGTTAATTCAATTTCGTATATAGTGTTATCTTATTTCTTTTCTAAAGATATTGATTATAGATTTTTATTAACAAATAATTTTGCAACTTTTTTAATATTTTTTTTATTTTATATGATTTTTAATATTTATCATAAAAAGTTTTTTGGAAAGTCTGATGTTTGACGTAAGTGATAATGTTCAAAAAATTAATCTTATTAATAGAAGATTATTTATAATTACAGCTGCTAAGGCTATAGTTTTTTTAGGTTTAACAGCTAGATTATTTTCTCTACAAGTAAAACAAAGCAATAAATATTTAACATTATCAGATAAAAATAGAATTAGAGAGTGGAAACTGCATCCTGTAAGAGGTGAGTTTAAAGATTATTATGGAAATATTATTGCTGGGAATAATGAAGTATATCAATTACACGTAATACCTGAGGAAGTAGAGGATTTTAGATATATAGCTCTTAGACTAAAGAATATTCTGAATCTAACTGAAAAAGAATTCCAAAAAATTCTTAAAAAGAAAAGAGAAATTAAATCCTGGGAAACTATTGTTGTCTCTGACAACTTGACTTGGGAACAGTTTTCTAAAGTAAATAATTATTTGCATGATTTAGTAGGTGTAAAAACTGTTTTATCAATCTCAAGGATTTATCCATTTAACGAAAATTATACACACATACTTGGTTACGTTAGTCAAGCAAACGAAAAAGACATACTAAATAACGAAAATATAAAAGAAAAATTTGTTCCTGGAATTAGAATTGGGAAAACAGGTTTAGAAAAAGCATTTGAAAATACTTTGCTTGGAGATAATGACATTCAAAGATTTGAAGTTAACGCATATGGTAGAAAAATAAGTCAATTAGAATATCAAAAAGGAGAAAAAGGAAAAACTCTACGTTTAACAATTGATACTGAAGTACAAAAATTAGCAAATGAGTTACTTAAAGACCAGGCTGGATCTATATGTGTTATGGATATCTACACGGGAGATATAATAGCAATGCATTCATCTCCATCTTTTGATCCAAATTTATTTGTATTTGGTATTAGTAATGATGATTGGCAATTAATTCGCAATGATCCTATGAAACCTTTAGTAAACAAGACTTTACAAGGAAACTATTCTCCAGGATCAACAATAAAACCCATTGTAGCTTTATCGGCTTTAGAGAATGGAATTATTAATACTAATTTTGCAATTAATTGTAGAGGACATAAGAATCCATTAGAATTGTATGGACAAACCTATCATTGTTGGAAAAAAGAGGGACATGGATTAATGAATTTAAGAAATGCAATGAAACAATCTTGTGATATATATTTTTATGAGATAGCTCGTAAATTAGGTGTAGATAAATTAAGTGAAACGGCAAAGAAATTTGGACTCGGAAAAGAAGTTTTTGGAGATCTATTTAGCATTGAAAAAAAAGGGTTAATCCCAAATACCCAGTGGAAAAAAAATGCTTTAGGACAGGGATGGTTGTTAGGAGAAACAGTAATCACCGGAATTGGTCAAGGCTATATTCAAACAACACCTATACAACTATGCTTAATGACTGCTCATATAGGTAATGGAGGCCATAAGATTTACCCAAAAATTGTTGCTGATGATGAGAGTAATGTAGGTCCAATCGATAAATTTACACCATTGTATAAAAATTCTAAAAACATCAAAATTATTCAAGATGCAATGTTTGCTTCAACTAACGAAGTAAGAGGGACTTCATATAAATCTAGAATTGCTGACGTAAAATATCAATTTGCAGGAAAAACTGGAACAGCACAAGTAAAAAAAATTACTGAAAGAGATCGTGAGTTAGATTTAAAAACTTTTGAAATTCCTTATGAGGAAAGAGATCATGCTCTATATGTGGCTTATGGGCCCTATAAAAATCCGAGATATGCTATGAGTATAATTGTTGAACATGGTGGATCAGGAAGTTCCACAGCAGCTCCTATGGCAAAAAAACTTTTTAAACTTGTCATTGATAGACACAAATTAAGAGAAACTTTTAAGAAAAAAAAGTATTTGGATATATAGAATGTTACAAAGTAAATTTTCACACAGCTTAACTCTTTTTCAGAAAATAAAAAATTACGATTTTATATTATTAATGAGTATATTTATTCTTGGAGTGATAAGCATTTTTACAATGTATTCGACTGATGGTGGCGAAATATTGTTTCATACAAAGAGTCACTTTGTAAAATTTTTAATTTTCTTTCCTATGATGATTATTTTATCATTTATCAACATAAAATATTGGCATGCAGGAAGCTATTTATTTTATTTAATTATTTTAGGATTACTTGTTTGGGTCTCTCTTTATGGGGTAAAGGCATCAGGTTCAAAAAGATGGATAGATCTATATTTTTTAAATCTTCAGCCTTCAGAATTAATGAAAATAGCAGTTATTTTATGCTTAGCAAAATTTTTTCATAGAATTAGATCAAGTAATACTAATGCGTTTTCTTCAATACTGATTTCTCTTACAATTATAATTATACCTACGATTTTAGTCATTACTCAACCAGATCTAGGGACATCAATTTTAATTTCTTTCTCTGGTTTAATAATTTTATGGTTTTCTGGATTAAAAATAAAATACTTCGTTTATTCTTTTTTAATTTTTATTACTTCATTACCATTTATAATTTCTTTTTTGAAACCATATCAAAAACTTAGAATATTAACATTTATAAATCCTGAAAAAGATCCATTAGGATCAGGATATCAAATTATTCAATCTAAAATCGCTGTTGGTTCTGGTGGTCTAACAGGTAAGGGATTTCTAAAAGGCACCCAAAGCTATTTAGATTTTTTACCTGAAAAACATACTGATTTTATCTTCACTCTTTTTTCAGAGGAGTTTGGATTTGTAGGATCAATGTTATTGTTGATACTTTATTCAATAATAATTTATAGAATTATTCGTGCAGGTTTAATCTCTAGAAGCTTTTTTTCTAGGCTTTTTTGTTTTGGTTTTTCTTTCGCAATTTTTCTTTATGTTGCCACCAACATGTCCATGGTCTTAGGTCTTTTGCCTATAGTTGGATCCCCTTTACCAATAATGTCTTATGGTGGTTCGTCTTTATTAGCAACAATGATTGGTTTTTCAATAGTCTTAAGTGCAGGTATTAATCACAATCAAAATATTGCTTAGAGACTGTATAATTTGTCGCGAGGTCTAATTAAATTAAAATTATATATTTAATTTATGAACAAACCATTAAATGTAGGAATTATAGGTGCTGGAATTCAAGGAATTTCAAACGCTTTATTTCTTCAAAAAAAAGGTTTTAGCGTAACACTTTTTGATAGAGATGAACCAGGAAGTCATGCTGCTTCTTATGGAAATGCAGGACATTTTTCTCCTTATGCATCACTCTCATTGAATAGAACAGATGTTATTGCTGACGTTCCTGCAATGTTACTAAGCTCTACTGGGCCTTTGGCTCTGAAATGGAATTATGTACCTAAAATGATACCATGGTTTTTTAAATTCATTTTAAACTCCACAAAAAGTAAAATGATGCACACAGCAAAAAATATGCACCAAATTTTAGATTTGGCTTTGCCTGCATATGATGAATTATTTGATGAGATTGATTTGGGTAATTTAGTAGAAAATAAAGGAATACTGTACATATGGAACGAAAAAGATTTAAAAAGTAGAGAATTAGAAATAAAAGTAAGAGATGAACTCGGAGTTAAACAGCAATTAGTAAGCAAAAGTGAAATCCATGATTTAGAACCAAACATAAAGCAATTTTATCATGGAGGTGTTTATTATCCATATGCAAGACATGCTAGAAATCCAAAAAAAATTCTTTTAAAATTTTTTGATCTTTTTTTAAAAAAAGGAGGAAAATTTAAAAAGATTAATGTTGAACAAATTGAATTTGATAATGACCTTCCAATAATAAAAACTGATTTAGAGAAATTTAAATTTGATAAAGTTGTTGTAGCGTGTGGGGCTTTTTCAAAAAAATTGACTGATAATTTAGGAGAGAAAATACCTCTTGATACTGAACGAGGATATCATATTCACTTCAAAGATTGTGATCACCTTTTAAGTAGACCAGTTATATTTTCAAATAGGGGTTTTGGAATCACACCAATGGAGCAAGGTTTGAGAGTTGTTGGAACTGTTGAATTTGGTGGTTTAAAAAATCCTCTTTCAAAATCGAGAATTAAAAATTTAATAAACAATGCAAAATATATGTTAGGTGATTTACCTGAGCACGAGGATGAATGGCTAGGTTTTAGACCAACCTTACCTGATTTTTTACCTGTGATGGGACCATCAAAAAATTATAAAAATGTGTTTTATTGTTTTGGACATCATCATTTGGGATGGACATTAGGCCCAATATCTGGAAAGATTGTTTCAGGAATGATAGCTAAAGAAAATACTAATTTAAACTTACACCCATATAGCACAACAAGATTTAGTTGATAAATGCAAAATATTAAAGCCTATATAATGTTGGTTTGTGCAACATTATTCTGGGCAGGCAACTTTATGGTGGGTAAATTTGCTTTTTTAACAAATATTCCACCAATGTCATTAGTATTCCTTAGATGGTCGTTAGTATGGCTAATATTAATACCATTTACTTTTAGAGAAATATTGAAATTTAAACAAGTAATTTTAAAAAACTTGCCTCTATTACTTTTTTTAGCTTTGACAAGTGTAGGATTATTTAATTCATTTACATATTTAGCTTTAGTTCACACTCAAGTAATTAATGCATCTCTTTTTAATACTGCTATTCCAGCAATTATAATTTTATTGTGTTTTATATTCAAAATTGAAAAAACAAATAAGTTTCAAATTTTAGGATTAATTTTGGCAGTATTTGGAATTTTGTCAATTATCACAAAGCTTGATTTTAATATCTTATTAACTTTGAACTTTAACAAGGGTGATTTGATAATGGTTGGTGGTGTAATTACCTGGGGCCTTTATTCAGTTTTTTTGAAAAAAAAAAAATTTACTTTACCATTACTCACATTAGTACATGTATTATGTACCTTTGGATTACTCTTTGTTCTGCCCCAGTTTCTTTATGAATTATCTCAAGGACAATATGTTAAGTTTGATAAGAATCTTGGCTTCACACTAATTTTTTTAGCTTTATTTCCAAGTATAGGCTCTTATTATTGTTGGGCTGGCGCTGTTTCAATTATTGGTGCTAACAGAGCAGGTATTTTTTTATCTTTAATTCCATTATTCAGCACAATAATGGCAATTATAATATTTAACGAACAATTTCAGTTTTTTCACTTGATTGGTGCAATTTTAATTATAATAGGTTTATTTCTATCAAATAAGGAAATTAAAAA
>CETK01157687.1_pt1 | contig 11560 bp, 7 predicted proteins | sample 361431 | NCBI WGS metagenome assembly CETK01 (sample SAMEA2622452, study PRJEB7988) | marine metagenome | biome: marine biome (ENVO:00000447); feature: surface water layer (ENVO:00002042); material: "saline water (ENVO:00002010), including plankton (ENVO:xxxxxxxx)" | depth 5 m | reverse complement strand
TTAATTTGTCATTTTTTTTTTCTCTAAAAGATACAATTTTTGTAGTATTGATTATATTTTCTATTTGTTGTTGTCCAAAAATAGCATTTATCTCTTCAATATGATTTTTAAAGTATAAATTGATGGGTAAATCAATAATATTAGATATAGAATATATATCAAATTTAATTTTTTGTAATACGGTTAAAACACGCATGAATTTATGAGAAATTAATGTGGTATCAGTTTCTTTAAAATCAGTACAAATAATATATTTTTCAGAATTAGCATGTCTTGAAGTATTAGGTTTTGAAATATATACATTATTGTAAAAGGTAGATAGAAGATATATCAATTGATTAGTGGATAATAAAAAACAGTCATAAATTTTTAAAATAAATGTTCCTCCATATTTTTGCATAGCTATTGCATACATAACTTGTGTAAAAATTAATCTAAAAGCTTGATCTTCTTGGTTATTAAAATCACTAGAAAAATCAAATCCTCCATCGCCAGTTATAATATGAAAAGAATTTTGATGCTTATTAAAACAGTATTTAAAATTATCAGGATGGTATAAATCACCATTTTCAGTTGAACCAATTTCAATATGAACATTAGGGTGTTTCTTTAAAAAAATTTCACTTTTTTTCCATCCAGGAACATTATTATTTTTTTTTTCAATTAATGTCATACCGTAATATTCATCGGATTTATTATTGCGAATATAGGAAGTTGCTTCAATAAAACCACCAGGACCTTCTGCCAAATGATACGTTTTTATAGGTTGGTTATGTGATAATAAATTGAATGTATTATAAATTTCAACTATTTTAAAAAAAGCCCTTGAAATAGGTTTATATTTGCTTATTGAATAATTAGTGTGTGGTATGTTAGTATGTATAAATTCAAAAGGATTTGTATATTTTTTTACATTATCCCAATTACCATTATAATTAGCTATTTGTTGTTTTGCTTCGTTTAAATATTTGGCTAATGATTTACTTATGTATAAAGGAATACTATTATTTTCATTTTTCAATGTGAAATTTATTTTTATGTTTTCGGGTTGTATTTTATATTTTACTTGATTCAGTAAATAATATAACATTAATTTAATCTATTATATTATTCTAACTTTAAATTATTTTTGATGTAGTATTTATTTTAATTGAATCTTTCTTCTGTATTTAATAACAAAGTCGCGTTGTTTTTGTAATGAACTATCAACAATAGATTGATATTGTTCTTTTTCTTCTGTACTAATAGGATTATCAATATTATATAAACTATTTCTAACAGTTTGTGTATTAACTTTATGATGTTTCTTGAAAACATAATAGTTATTTAAGAAGCTAACAAATTTTTCTGCTTCAGTCATATCCAATGCTTTTCCAATATTTTTCTTAGGAAATTTATCTTCTTTAACATCATTTTCCATTAAGTCAAATAATTCTTTGAAAGATCCTATATGTTTTTTTAAACCAAATCTATCCAATTCTTCTTCAGGACAAGGAATAAAACCAAAAGATTCAAGAATTTTTGAGAAATATTCGAAAATAACTAAGTATTCAGTATGAACCTTATTAATAGATTCCTGTAAAATGTCTATTTCTAAACCTAAAGATGTTTCGTCTATTTTAAATTCACTACCTTGGTATCTTTTTACTATTCTCCAAATAATATTTCCTTTATTGTCTTTTTTCACAATAGTTTCATTGGGTTCTTTATCCTTTAATAGGTTGAAAATTTTTTTACCATCATAACATGTTCCCATAACATAACCACCGATTTTACAATTTTCACTTAAATTTGTAGCAAACTCAATAAGGGTTTCTTTATCTTTAAAGAAATAATGTGTAGAGAATTGGTTACTGATAACATCAAAACCTTTTTCACCAACACCAAATATTTTTGCGGTTCCTTCACCAATTTCTTTAGGATCACGACTTCCATTACCATATATAGCATTCATTATTAATTTATTTTTTTGTTTATCGCCGAAAGCAGCACCATTTTTAATATTTTTACTAGAATCTCCGGATAAAAACATACATTTTGGTATAGATGCCTTTTTTTGTTTTTCTTTTAAATATCTTGCACACGCGCCATCTAAAGAATTTTCAATATTATCTACAGAATAATCTATACCAACAACACTATTATATCTTGCTTGTATCCATTTTGGCAAATCACCTGCTTTTCCAACAGTCATATCCAAAAGATTTTTATCTGCTTTACTGATGTGATTTAATAATTTAAATTTGACATATTTATTATGAAAATCCCTTAGAGGTTTAGTATTAGTGGTTTTTTTATCATTACTATAATAAACAGTGTTGTCATCAATATAATCTGGAATTTTATCACCACTTTTTATCATTTCTTCTGTTATAGGGTTATTTATAGACATCCAAACGCTATTTGCTACGGAATAATCATTTCCATAATTTCTTTGTCCTTTTTTGTAAGCTGCTGTTTTATCATATCTTACTTTAATTGGGACCCATTGCCAGTTTTTTTGTTTAGTTGCATCAAATCTAAATTCAACAATCATATCATTTTCAAATACATCTGCACCATTTTCTATTTTCATGAATTGTTTATTACCTTCATTGCTTAACAGAATATTACAATAACAAATAGCATAATCAGGTGTAGGATTTGTTGGATAAAATAATACTGGTTTATATTGAGATAAATCACGTGGATCATATACTCTTTTTATGGTGTCATGGATCACACTATTCATAGGATTCAAGAAACCATGTTTGTATTGCGAATACCCTACTCTTAACTCTAATTGTTTATACTGTTTAATACCAGAACCACTATCGGTATTTGTTCCTTTCTCATATATGTTTCCTATGTAATCTTTCGTTCCTGCTTTCTTAGTAGTTACCAAGAAATCTATTGTATTATGAATTGGAGGTTTCCATTTTAAAGAGTAAAGCCAAGTTCTTTGTGAAGAATGATTTAATGTTATCTTATCAGAACCTACACTCTTATCTATTGGTGTAAAAATTAATCCGTCAGTTTCATAATCTAATGTATTTACTTTATCTAATATTTTTTTACATTGTTGAAATATCGATATTTGTGTGTTATTCTCAAATTCTTTTGATTTAAAAATCATAGGAACTGGTTTACTATAAATTATATTTTTACTCTCTTCTTGTAATAACATTGCTAGCTTTCTCATTTCAATATATCTAAATTTATTTTTATCTATATCTGGACTTCCATATTTCATTTCATGTTGAATGTGACTGGTACTCATAAATGGATATTGTCTAAAATCTTTTTTTCTTACCACGTACAAATCAAATATAAGGAAATTATTTATAAATTCACCTTTTTTATTAAATAAAACCAATTCACCATCTAAAATACTATTAAATGCCTTCTCATCATGTATCACACAACCAGTGAATTTAACATTCAAATTAATATCTAATAAATATATTTTACCTGAGTCATTGATATATAATAAATGTCTTTCACCATCCGCTTTTTCTGTAACGGTATATAAATTATTAATATTCGGAATATTTTTATTTTTTGTTTGAACAACGTGTTTCATCTCTAGACTTACTGTAGATGGTCCTATAAAATTCATCCTATTTTTTCTTTTATAATTAGAATCACCTTTCAATAATTGTTCTAACGTTATTATTGGTTTTCTTTTATTATCTTTAACATTTGTTACATATTTATTTATATATGATAACTTCAAATAGTCTTTCAATACTTCGGTTTGTTCATTATAACGTATTGGAAAATTTGATGATTGTATTCCTGATAAAATAATTTTTGTATACTTTTTTATAATATTCATGACAATTCTATTAAATATTGTAGGTTGAGATTCTTTATATCCATCAGCACTTGCTTTTTGTCTAACCATATTTGTAATATCATCGTCTATAAATTCTAACTCTATCTCATAGTTTTCGGGATTATTAAATACATTTGATGCTTCAATATTACTTTCCGGTACATAAATACTTCTACCACGAGACTTTTTTTGTTTCGAGGTTTTGACTATAGTACAATGTATTTCAAATGGCATATTTGGTATTTTAAATCTATATCTTTTTAAATATCTATATATTTTCTTTGATGTAGGCCACTCTTTTAATACACTTTGTAATACTTTATCTTCTTCTGATAATTTTTTTTCTAATTTATAATTTACTCTAAAATTAGAATTATGGAAGTCAACTGGTTTTGCAAACTCATTTATTATTCTACCAGGATTTTTTGGATCTGCCTTTTTATCTTTTATAGCTCTTCTTTTTTGGATCAAATTAATATGATCCGGTATATTCATAGGATCAAAATAATCCGTTTTACAATAAGTTTGTATATTATTCAATTCATTTATTTCGGCTCTAACATAGGATTGATTTACCATGCCACTTCTACCTCTTGACATAGGATTTATTCTTAATGTATAATCACCTTCTTTATTAAGTAAAATAAATCCAGATGCTGTTAGTTTATTCATGACATTATTAAATTGTGTTTTTGTTATATAATTTTCACCCAATCCATATTTTAATTCTAATTCTTTATCTGTAGACACCGGCTGTGAATCCATATAATATAAATTTAATAATTCATCTAATTGTTCTTGTGATGTCATTTCTTTTTTACTCATAATATATATAAAATACACATTATTTTAAATATATTCAATTTTATATTAATTTTTCCTGAATTAAGGCATATAATTTATTCTTGGTAAGTTTTTTCTGTCCTACAAATTCATATTTTATTTTTAACTTCTTACACCACTCTTCTAATTCGGGTTTTTTATATGATGATATCGTTTTCAAGGGTTTATTTATATTATCTATTGTAATTAATTTTTTTGATATTATTTCAAATTCAGGCTTTTCTTCATTATACCATAAATAATAATCATCTTTATTTTTATGTAAATAACAATAGTTATCTAAATCACAATTAATCAATTTAGTGTAATAAAACTTATCATCACTATAATAAAAATTAATTTCTGATATTATTAATAATGCTAAAAAAGTATTCATATTTATTTTATCATCATTACATAAATTCGCTTCCACTTCGCGATATTTAATTTTATGATTTTTTAATATTTGTTTCTTTTCTCGCACTTTATAAACCAAATCTATTTTTATCTTCTTTTCTTCTTCATAACTATTGCTTCCTAAAAAATGATATGATTGTAATCCATTTAATAAAATATGATAATACCATATTAGTTTATCACAAGTATTTTTCGCACTAAAAAAATTTTTTAATAAATTCTCTTTCTTTGGTACAATTTTTTTATCATGTTTTATTTTTATTACTGGATTAATTCTATTTTTCATAATATTATTTATTGTTTTATTTGTTAGCATATAAGGTGCAATATCTTTTATATTTAACATGAGTTATGTAATAATGATGTCGTTTCTTTATTATCTTTTTTATTATTATTAAAATATTCAACTTTTAAGTTCTTCTTAGCACTTTCTACAGCACCTAACGTTTTCTCTTGTATATTGATATAGTTAATAAAATCATTTAATTCTTTCAAAATTTGATCCGTAAAAAGATTCATATTTATAAAACATCCATTGCGATTACTTGATATGTGGATATTATTTGTTTTCAATATATCAAGAATTTTTGGATGATGAACAGCATCCATACTTTCAATTGTATTTTTCAATTGTTTCAATTTATTTATATCTATTTTATTAGCCATTTATAAAAAATAGATATTAATCTTTTATATTATTTTTTTTCTAATCCTTATTGTTATCACTAGGAACAACACAACTACCTGTTATACTTAATTGTTTTTTACCTTTATTATCTCTTTTCGTTTTACATAATTCACCTAATATTGCTATATTATCATCATTTAATTGATATCTTATCCCTATCACTTTTATTATTATATCTTCACCTTCTCTTGTAATTTCAGAATAACTTTTATCTTTTATATGATGCTCTCTTGCTACAAATACTGTTATTGGTGATTCAAATGATTTTATTGCGTCACCGTCCTTATCTTTACAATTTTCTTTATGATATATTGCTCTAATTCCTGCTTTTGTTATATTGCAGACACTACATCTTATTCTCATTCCTTCAACCGGTTTACATATTTCACATTTAAAACTAACATCAAAAGATATATTTTCACTTGATGCAACGCCAGCAGAATATGATATTATACTAACTGAACCCTTTTTAACATAACCTTCACTAGCACAACGACCTTCTAAATTTCTAGCGATTACCTTATTTAATATATCTTCTATATTTTTACCTATTTGATGAAAAGGAATTACAACTTTTCTAGTCAATATATTCTCCATATAAATTCCATAAGATTTTCTCGATCTTGCAAGATTAGACATTATATATTACATATATAATGTTTTTAAATATAAATCAATTTTATTAAAAATTTTATGATTTTTTCCAATCTCTTCCTTTCGCTCGTGTTCCATCTTGAAAGCCTTTCAAATCAACAGTGAAAGATTTCGGTTTATATGGTATTGGATTTCTTCGTTGATACAAGCTAAGTTGTTCATAACTTATTTCTAATGGTTGGAATAAATATAAATCACCTATATTCACTAATCTACCTTTCCTATTTAAATTATCTTCTATGTATTCTGTCTTATCGTTTATTAATACCGATAGAGCATTGTATATTTCATCATTTTTATATTTCCTACGATTTCTTATCAATCGCATTAACGTATTTTTATCATATACATATCTTTCCTTAAATAATCTTTTTATTATTTCAATAATTTTTGTTACTGTTAATTTCATAAATGTATCATTATAAGTATATGTATTTGCTATCCAAGGTTCTCCTGCTTTTGCTTTACAGTTGTAATTACAATCCATAAAATCACATATTTGTGTATTGTTATGATGCCCTATATCAAACTCTATTTCATGATCATTGGATAATTTAATTTTAGTTTTAACTTTTAATATATCTTTATTGGATTGCTTTTGATTTTCATTTAATAAACAATCTACTGCGTTTTCTTTTAATACTCTAGCTACTTTACCACTCAATATTGCTTTCTCTTCAGCTATTCTATACATATATAAATCTATTGCTTCTTTTTCATCAGTTAAACCGTGTGTTCCGTGTAAAAATATCAATACATTTCTTTTCTCTATTTTTAAATTACAATGACTTTGATTTCTTATCGCTCTACCTTCAATTTGACCTGTTCTATTTAAATTATACCAAGCATCTAAAATATGCACCTGCCTTATATTCGCAAAATCTAAACCTTCAGATCCGGCGCGGGAAATTATAACTACCTTAATTTTATCTCCATTTTTATTATCAACAGCATTACAATCACTTAAATCTTTAATCAATTCGGCACTTCTCGTTTGACCAGTTATCATTATATAAGAACCTCTCTTTACATCATCTGGTTTTGGTGGTGGTTTTTTGAATATAGACTTACCACGATGTTTGCCATATCCAGCTTCTTCTAAAGCTAATGCCATAGGAATACAACCTCCAGCAATATATTGTGAATAAATTAATATAATACCTTTGGATCTTTCTATCTCTTTAATTATTTTTGTTATTTTACCACTCCATTCTTGTAGTTTATTTATTTTAAAAAATCCTTCATAATTTTCTTTGTATTCAAAATCTGTCATAGATGATCTATTAAAATTCATTATTTCCTTTAATCCTTTTTCACCATAATGATATTTAATGTCTCTCTCTTCAGATGGATAAGAAATATTCAATAATTGTGATGGTGTTGACAAAGCAGCATATGAAAAATTCTTTTGCCCTTTCTTAAAAGTATTATCTTTTATTAATTTGTTAATATAATCTTCATAAATTATTTTCTGTTTAGAACCTATTGTAGTTAAAAATATATCTAAAAATTGTATTCCCTTTATCTCTCCTTCTGGTTTATCTTTATCAATTTCAACATCATTTAATTGATATTTTGGATATACATATCCACTTTCTTTTTTTAACAAATTCAATGAATTCTCTGAATATCCACCTGGAGTATTATCATCTTCAGGATAAACTCTAAATGGAAACATATATGGATCTTCTCCTTTTACAAAAGATACGTATCCTGTTGATTTTTGTATTAATAACTCTTTGCCTATATTTTTACCATTATCATCTATTATAAACTCGCCATTATTATCAAATATATCACTTTCTTCTATAGTATATCTATTATCATTCAAATTCATCAAATTTAGTAACCATATTATTTCCTTATATTCATTATACATAGGTGTTCCTGTTAATAACAACAATTTAAGATTATCAGCATAAGATACTAATTTTTTAAAATTTTCAGTTGTACCTTTTATATTTTCTTTCTTCTTCTTTTTTCCCTCATCGTCTATTTCTTGTGCTGGTGCATCATTAATATCTCTTATATTATGAACTTCATCTATTATTATTAATCTATCTGAGTAAATTTTTTTCAACTCAAGTTGTCTTTCCCTTTCATCTGTTTTGGATACTTTATCAATTGCGTTTCTTATTTGACTCGCAAATTTTTGATAAGCAATAAATTCATAATTATCTTTTATTATTTGTTTTACTTGTTTTATTACTTCTTCTCTATCCAAATTTTCCATATTCATAGGATTAACTTCTTTTAAAAATTTATTACCTGTGCAAGATTTAATATTCCATAACCCATCGTTCATTTTTTTTAATTTTGTTTCATCAAATAATTGTTTTTTATAATTAGCTTGAACAAATTCTGAACATACTATCATAATTTTTTTATTTATACCCATTTGATTTGAATATGTTCTAAATTCTTCAGCAACACCAATTGATGAACACGTTTTACCTGTTCCTAGACCATGATATAGTAGCAAACTATTATATGGTGTTTTAAATGATAAAAAATTCTTTATAAATTTTTGATGCGGTAGCAATTCAAATTCAAAATTGTTACATATATTATCAGTTAATTTTATAAATTTTTCTTCCCTATTTTTTTCAGGCAATTCACGTAATGGATATTCGTTCCCTTCCTTGAATTCTTTTTTATCATATATTCTTTTATTGAAATTATCAGTATCTTCCAATATAGGATATAATATATAGTCTTCATCTCCTGATTCTGGATCTTTTAATCTAATTGCTTCTTCCTTTGCTCCTAGCCGATTTTTGTCTTCAATTGTTTTCAAAAACGCATTATAATGTATATTGTCCTTTTTCAAAAATTCATTACCATCCTTTAAAAAATCTTTCATAAAATCTATTAATTTTTCACCCTCTTTCGGCTTATTCTTCTTTTTCATCTTAGTTTTCTTTGTATCTTTTTTCTTTGTAGTATTTTTTTTAGTTTTATTTTTTGGTTCTTTCTTCTCTTTTTTCTTTGTCTCTTTTTTCTTTGTATCTTTTTTATTTGATATTTCTTCTCCATTCCATTTCGCTTCAAGTTTAGGCCATATTGATTTCTTATTAATAGATGTCCCATTTGGATTTTTGCCAGTAAATTCCGGATTTATATATCTAAAATATTCATTTTTTGAATTTACTTTTTTAAAATATGGATTGCCCTTTGAAACAAGACCATTTTTTGTATTAGGATCTATAAATCTCCTGGGTAAAAACTGTGTTAACCAATAATCATAATCATCGATATGATTAGGGTCATGTTCAAATTGATTATTATTATTTTTAATTATTTTCATTTGTTCATCGTTAATTTCAGGTATACTTAATTGTAATTTTGATTTATCAGTAATTCCTTCTACTTTAACTTTAATTCTTATATTTCCTTCAGGGTCATTAAAAATTATATACAAATTATTCTTTACTTCATCGTGTTCGTATATCCATTTCATATAACTAGCTCCACCAACTAATATATTATGATTTGTCTTCATTAATATATTATGAGATTAAACTATATTTATGTAATATTTTATCAATATTCTTTATTATTTCAATCTTCTCTAAATTATAAGGTCTTATTAAGTTTAAACATTCATCAATAGTTAACCATTTCATATTGCTAACCTCTGTTTTTTGATACTTTCCTTCATCTCCTTTATCACCTCTATAAATAGCTAAATAATATTTGTGTTTATATGATTTATAATTGGAACCCATAAATATTTCTTCATATGGTAAAACATTTTTTATAATTTCATAATCATTTTCTGTATAACCCGTTTCTTCATTAAATTCTCTTACAGCACAACTATTGTCCGTTTCCATGTAATTCCTTCTTCCTTTCGGAAATCCCCATTCGGGTGTTACCCATTTCGTATTACTATTATTTATCAATGACTCTATATTATAGAAATCTTTTTCAAACATGTAAATACCTTCGCGTATTTGTTGAAATTTTTGTCTTGACATTTTTTCTTCTTGTTGATATTGCATTCTTACAAAATTACCCCATAAATCTGTCCATAATTCATTAAAAGTCATGGTTAATATTTTCTTTTTCTCATTTAATGTCATTTCATCTATTATATTTTGAATATATCCCTTATTATATAAAGGATATTTGCCTCTTATAAAATCCACATAACCTAATGTATCTTTTCTACATATTAATAAATATTTATTTACTTTTTCATTATCTTTTACACATATTATGCCTGAACTAGTAATTGGTTTTTTACAAGCATGAAATACATGCCCCATCTTTCCACAATTGTTACAAAACTGATAATTTTTATTGTTCATTATATGTTAAAATCAAATTGTTTTTATATTGTTTGGTATATAAATGGCAACAAATAAACATAAACAAAAATTAGATCCTCAGGTTTGGTATCCATATTTTAAATTCACTCTTCAAACAATTGGTATGACATATCCAAATAAACCTAATGATGCAACAAAGAAAAAATATTTTACTCTTATTCAAAATTTACCCTTCTATTTTCCTATTCATCCTATGGGTAAAAATTTTGGTAAATTATTAAATCAATATCCTGTTCAACCATATTTAGACAACCGAATGAATTTTGGCAAATGGATCCATTACATTACAAATAAATTAAATGAAGAACTTGAATTACCAACAAATACATTTTATGAAAGTTTAGAAGAGTATTACGATAAATTTAAACCTAAAGAGCTTATAGACCAAGAATATTTGAAAAAGAAGAAGAAATTTATTTATGCTGGTGTAGGTGGAGTAATGTTGATAGGAATATATTGGATGTATAATAACTGAGAAAAAAGCACCGCGTTATAATATAATCTGTATTATGTATATATGTCAAAAGCTGTACTAACGGCAAAAGAAATAGCGAAACAAACAACCGCAGCAGTTAGCAGGGAAAATAAAAAGGGAAACATAATGCCTCATGTAGGAAGACTTAAGAGAGGTCTTTTTAAAGAATTAGACGAGAAAGGGAGCACTGCATCAAAAAGTGGTCAGGAAGCGTCAGAACGGATTAGTTCCGCGCCATTTTTACAAAGATGGAGAGCAAAGCAGAATAAAGGAGGAAAGACAAGAAAGCGAAAGAGGAGAAGAAAGAGAAAGACAAGAAAGCGAAAGAGAAAGAAATCAAGAAAGAAGAGAAA
>CETK01149002.1_pt1 | contig 11563 bp, 8 predicted proteins | sample 361431 | NCBI WGS metagenome assembly CETK01 (sample SAMEA2622452, study PRJEB7988) | marine metagenome | biome: marine biome (ENVO:00000447); feature: surface water layer (ENVO:00002042); material: "saline water (ENVO:00002010), including plankton (ENVO:xxxxxxxx)" | depth 5 m | reverse complement strand
ATTAATTCTTTTAAGTAAATTAGATATGTCTATATTATGACTAAAATTTGAGTCATTAAAAAAAGGAATATTTTTGTCAGGATGTAAAATAGAAATCATCCATTTATTCATAACGATAATTTTTTTTATAAGTTTATTTTTTATTTTTATATTTATTTTAGAATTATCCAAATAGTAATAAAGATTTAACAAATCATTTAATATTAATATGTGGTACGAAGGACTTCTTTCAAAATAACCACCATCTTTTAAAATTTGTTTTGAAAGTTCAGAATAGAAAACTTTATAGTAATAATCTCTTTCATTTAAATTAAAATTACTTTTATCAAAATTGATAATATAAATAATACAAATTAAATTTGAAATTAAATGATTTGCATCTAGGTGATATTCAATATTTTTTTTCAAAAATTGTGATTGCATTTTAATTGAATTTACAATTTTCTTATCTTTTAATTTGAATTTTGAGACTAAATTTATCCAATTAATTAGTCTTTTGGAAGTGGGATAAGGATCTAAACCTACAGATAAATGAATGAAGTTATTGTCTATCCAATGATAAATGATTTTTTTATACTGTTCTATATTTTTAGAATTGACTTTATCTAGAAAATTAAAATAATGTAGATTATAAAGAAAAAGTTTATTTTGATTTTTTATAGACCAAGAGAAATCACGATTAAAAATAATCTCATTATCAAAAACTTTAATTTTTATATTTGTATTTAAAGAAGTATTATAATATTTCTTTACTATAAAATATTTTTTTAATTGTATAAATGTTTTATTTAATAATCGATACTTTATAAGGAATATAATTTGTTTAATTTTTAAATTTTTTAATGTGTTAAATAATCTTAGTCTCAAATACATATCCTTTTTAAAACTTTATAAATTCTAAAAGATGAATTTCCATCCCATTTATTAGGAATAAAACTTTTTTTCCATTTATTTTTAATTATTTTGTCTACATTTGAAGAAAGTTTTTTAAAATTATTATTAATTAAAATATTGGATCCTATGTTTATAGTTTCTGGTCTCTCAGTACTATTTCTCATTGTTATACAAGGGATTTTAAAATAAGTAGTTTCTTCAGTAATTCCTCCCGAGTCTGTAATCACACCATTTGATTTTTTTACAAGATAATTAAATTCTAAATATGACAAAGATTTGATAAAAATTATATTTTTATACTTTAATTTTAATTTTTTTATAATTTTACTAATTCTTGGATGATAAGAAAATATTATTTTAATTTTTTTTGTAAAAGAATTCAAATTTTTCAAGATTTTTTCAAATATAATTATATTATCTACATTTGATGGTCTATGCATTGTTACAACTAAATATTTAATTTTAGATAGATTTAAATTATCAAAAAAAACTGGTTTTATTAATTTTTGCTCATTCAATTTTAAGGTATCAATCATAGTATTACCAACAAAATATATATTTTTTATATTTTTACCTTCTGAAATTAAAATTTTTTTAGCTTCAATAGAAGTAGTAAAAAAAATGTCAGTAATTGAATCAGTAACAATTCTATTAATTTCTTCAGGCATTGATATATCATAAGATCTTAAACCAGATTCAATATGAATAACTTTAATACCAAATTTTTTTGCAACTAATGAACAAGCAAGAGTAGAATTAACATCTCCCACAACAATAGTATAATTAGATTTATTTTTTTTTAATATTTTTTCATAATTAAGCATTATTTTTGCAGTTTGGAAACTTTGTGATCCTGACCCAGATTTTAAATTGAAATCAGGATTTCTAATATTTAGTTGTTTAAAAAAAATATCAGATAGATTGTTAGCATAATGTTGACCTGTATGTATTAATCTTACTTTAAAAAACTTATCAGCATCAAGTAATTTTAATAAATTTACTATTTTAACAAAATTAGGTCTAGCTCCTACAATTAAATCAATTATCATAATCATTTTCTAAGTTAATACAAAACTTAGATGTTTGAATGAAGTTTTCTATTTCTTTATAATCAAATAAATTATTTTCAACTGATCCAATAAACTTTTTAGTACATTCATTGTGTCCCTTATCTTGTTTCCATAAATTTATTTTTTTGAAATTTTTAAAACCATAACCTTTTAATTTTTTAAAATTATCTAATTCTAGAACATTATTATTGCTAAAAATTTTTAGATTTTCTTTAGGATAAATATTATTACCATTTGAGAAATAATTAATAGAAGCTATCGATTGACATTCAAATTTAATATTCACAATTAGATTATATTTAATTGTTTTTGAATTTATAATTTCATAATCTATAATATTTGTTTTAGTTATATATTTAATTAAATCTATAAAATGGCATAATTCTCCAATTATTCTTCCACCCGAATAATCTGTGTCCGATAACCAACTATTTTCATCTATTTTTCCTGCATTAATTGTGTATGTAAATGATTTAGGTGTTGAATTTTCTTTTAATAATTCAATAATTTTTCTAGTAAGAATTGAGTATCTTCTATTAAAACCTACCATCAAGATTTTTTGATTTTTTTTTACAAGTTTATCTATTTCATCTAACTCATTTTGTTTAGTTGCTAGAGGTTTTTCACAGTAGACATGTTTACCATGATTTAGAGCTTGAATTACTTGAGCCCCATGATCACTATGCATGCTTGAGATGATAACAGTGTTAGTTTCATCAGATTTAAGAACCTTATTAAAATCAGTAGTATTGTATTTAAAAGGATATTTTTTAAATAATCTTTGTGAACTTAGGCCATTTTTAGATAATGCATAAATGAAATCACAATTAAGTACACTAAAGGAAGGTATTAAAATTTTAGAAGAAAAATTGCCAGTTCCCACAAAAGATAATTTTACTTTATTTTTATTTTTTACAATTGTTTTTTTAGATACGATATCTCCATCAATAATATCATTTTTGTTATTTTCATATTTATTGTATGTAATTATAGACGCAATATGAAAGTTATTTTTTAATAAATCATATATTGAATCAGAATTTTCAATTTGTGTTTCTAGTGTTATAAATTTTTTAAAATTTAATTTATTATTTTTTATTAATTGAATAATTGTTTCAAAATTTCGTTTAGCAGTCCATCTCACATAGGAAATTGGATAATCAATATTCTTTTGTTCATAAGAATAGTCGTATCTACCTGGTCCATATGAAGATGAAACTACAAATTCTATCTCTTTTTTATAAAATAAATCTCTATTGAGTTTAATATTTGCAGTTCCAACTAAAACTATTTTTCCTTTTTTTTTAATAATCTCTGATGCAAGGTTAATAGATTTGTTATCATTAGATGAAGAAGTGATAATAACTTTATCAATAATTTTATAGGTATTTATAACTTTATTAATTAAATCATTATCATTTTCTCTAATATGCAAGAAATCAATTTCAAGTAAATCAGCTATTTTTTTTTTATTTTCATCAATATCAATAGCAATTACATTAGAACCAGAAGCTTTGAGTATTTGAGATACGGCCATACCAATTAATCCAAGACCAATTACAACTACATTTTCTCCAATAGTTACATTTGATAATCTGATACTGTGTAAGGCAATTGATCCTATAATAGCAAAACAAGCGTCTTTACCATCAATATTATTTGGTATTTTAGCACATAGATTTTCAGAAACGGCATTATATTCAGCATGAAATCCATTCGAAACAACCTTATCACCTATTTTAAAATTTTTTATATTTTTACCAATTTTTATTATTTGTCCAAAATTAGAATAGCCTAGTGGCACTGGTACATTAAATTTATCATTAATAACATTATAAGTAGAATTGAAGCCTTCGTTTTTAATTTTATTAATTACAGTTTGAATTTTATCTTTATTATTAATAACTTTTTTTATCAAATTTGATTTACCAAACTCAATTAGGTAGTTTTCAGTTCCATAGGAAATTGCTGAGTAAATACTTTCTATTAGAATTTCATTTTCGTTTATGCTTGGAATAGGCACATCATCTAATTCTAATTTGCCATTTTTAAAGTTAGTATACAGTATTTTCATTACATCAATTCATCTTTAGAAACGATTACATCTTTATTTTTTTCATAAGCTTCTTTAACTTTAAGAAAAAAATAAGCAGAATTATAAATATATTCTTCACTTTCTCCTAGATTTTTATTATTTTTAACTCCATCTAAAGAATTCAAAATATTATTTTTGTGACCATGATCTCTATATATTAAGGATTTATTTATATATTTTGAACCAATCTGATAATAAAGATTTTTAAAATCATCTAATTTAAGGAATAAATTACTTTTTTGTAATATTAGACTTTCCCTAACCCCATCAAAAACTTCACCTTTAGCTGAAAACATAAGTGTAGCTTGTGAGCCATTTGCAAATTGAAATATAAAAGTAAAATCTGAAGGACTATTTTTTGAATCGGTACATTTTATTTTGCAAGGGAATGAATCTTTACCAATAATATGGAAAGTCAAATCTATCCAATGAGTAAAATTACCTAAAATTCTACCTCCCTCTTCTTTGAAAAAATACCAGTGTGATTGATCTATTTGATGACCTAGAATAAACCAATTTAGGGAAATAGGTCCTTTTTGATTTTTTAAAAGATCAATTATAAATCTAAAAATATTACTTTTCGGCCTATTAAAACCCAAATAAATTTTACTATTTTTTTTATTTTTAATAATATTATGTAACTGACTTGTATCTGTAACATGAGGTTTTTCTATATGCACATGAATATTTTTTTTTAAGAATAATGATGCATAAAATTCGTGTGTGCTATGGTTAGTAGCAATAAAAGCTATTTTTACTTTTTTATCATTAAGTATGTAATTAATATTATTAGTTGCAAATTTAGATCTAAATTTTTTCGAGGCACTTAAAGCTTTAGATTTATCGATATCAAAAAAATATCTTATCGAATCATTCTCTTTTTTAGAAATAAAATATGCTATATTAGAAAAAGCAAAATTACCTGAGCCAATTATTGCAACATATTGCTTATCTAATTTTGCTTTAGTATTAACAAATAAATCATCATCAAATGTTTCAATATTATTTATATGTATTCTACTTAAAACTTTAATGTAAGTCCTTCCAAGACCATATAATGTAAAGTATCTTAAAACTTTTTTTAAGTTTGAGAAATTTTCATATATTAAATTTGTATCAATACAATTTAATTTTTTTGTTACAATTTTATTATTTATATTTTGTATCAATATCGAAGAAAATCCAAATAAATAATTAGGTAAAAAAGATTTATAAGTTTTTAGTAAATTTAAAGTTGAATTGAGATTATCATATTTATATAAAAAAACTTTTTGAAAATTATCAAAAAATCTAAAATTTTCAATTGAAGTTGAAAAATAAACTAAAGTATTTTTATCTTCTCTTTTTTTCTGGAAATAAATTGTGGAATTTGGAATTCTATTTTTTTCAATGATAATAAGTTTATTTTTTTCTAATTTACATTTAAAAATATAATTTTCTTTTGATGGGTAGTCTGTACCCGCTAAATAAATATTCTGATTTAATTTAATTATCCATGCACATCTTTCATTTAAGAGATTGACTGTATTCAAATCAACAATATTCAATTTTGCAATTTTAGATTCCTTTACACTATCACCAGTTGAATAAATAATCTCTTTATCATTCACATATTCTATATTGTGAATGTGTTTAATATTCCTTATAGAAATTATTGATTTTAATGTTTTGCCATCAAATTTTCTTATATGTATATTTTGTGTTTTTGGTCTTTTTAAAAAAAAACCAAGATTAATATAATCCCCAAAAATAATTTCCTTTTTTTTATAATTTATTGCAGGTGATAAAAATCTATAATTTAGTACTTTTGGTATTTCATAATCTTTAAAATAAACTAAAGATTTATTTAAATAAGATATGATAATTGCATCTTCAGTGACTTCAAAATATCTAGGATATATTCTAGCTATGTTAGAGAGTATTGGTATAAAACTAAATAGAATTCTTATAGGATTATGAGTAAAGAAATATATTTTTGTTTTTTTATTTTTAATAAATATTAAAATTGCTCCAAAAAGTAATATATTAAATTTATTATTTTGTATTGATTTATAAATCATTTTATTATTAGTTTTGTAAAAGTAACAAACTTAAAGGGTGAATAACATTTATTGTCCAAAAAATTAAGAGTTTCATCTATATTAATGATATTTATTTTTAAATCTCCAATTGTGCTCTGATCAATTAGTTTATTTTTTTTAAGATAATTAAAAAAAGAATACGATAAATATGATATTGAAGTCATTGGTTTTCTAATATTAATATTAAAGAAATTTTTTTTATCAATAGTAAAGTTTCCTTTAAAATACCAATTATCTTTTGTAAAATTAGTAGTAAATTTAAATTGATCTTCTAGGATATGAATTGGTGTAAAAGAATTTGTTACATTTACATCAATTCCAATCCATAGAGTATTTGTTCTTAATCTAAACCACCAAGAATTTTCATCCATTGCATAATTAATTTTATTTAAATCTTCATATTTTTTAAAAATTATTGATTGAGGACCTATTGCAGTAAGATTATTAATTGGTATACTTGATCTAATAGAATTAGGGAAATTTATTGCTGCAGAACCTAATAAACCTGTAGAAATTCGATTTGAGTTCTTATTAAAAAAATAATTTTTAAAAATGGGTTTTTTTAAATAATTTTTTTCTGCATACAGTCCTATTATTGGATTTGTGGGAAAAAAAAATGTAATTTTTGGAAAAGAGGATGTTAAAAATTTAATAAATTGATCAGGATTTTTCCATTTATTCTTAAGATTATTAGAATAATTTGAACTCAATATAATATAATTAATATTTTTATTTTTATTCAAAGATTTAGAAATAATTTCTATTAAATTAATAGCAATAGTTTTATCTTGATGTGTCCCAATATATTTTTTTTTATTTAATTTTTTTTTAATTAATTTTTTAAATTTTATGGGGAAAAATAATACAACTAAAAGCTTAGTAATATATTCTAAGAAATACATTAATTTGCTTTAATTTTTTCTAATACTTTTAAATTTTGTTTAATACTATCGTCAACAATAAGATCATTAAAATATTTAAAAATATTTTTTCTTATATTGATATAATCATTATCTGAGCATTTATAAAGATAGTCTAAAACTGCATTAAATTCTTTACTATTATTTATATTTATATTCCAACCTATTTTTAGTTTTTGTAGATTATTCCAAATAGTTTCATTGCTTAATAACACGGGTGTGCCGGCATTAAATGATTCAGAGATAATATGACCAAAATTTTCATTTTTGGTTAATAAAATAAATAAATGATACATATTCAATTTTTCAACTACTTTATCATGATTTAAAACACCCAGATAACTTATTTTCTTTGAATTTGTATTAATTTTTTTTATTATTTTTTTGCATTTATCAAAATAATTTTTATCATCAATATGTCCGTAAATATCTAGACAATAATTGATTTTTATTTCACTTAAAAAATATAATAATTTTAGTAAATTTTTTTTAGGTGTTATCCTAGAAACATAACATAACTTTAAAATTTTTTTTGAATCAAACTTTATTGCATTTTCATATTTGATTTTTTTTTTTATAAATATATCTTGTGCTACATATATTTGCTTTATATTTTTAAATTTATGTTTAACAATTTCCATATATTCATTTTTAGTTGACGCTAAGAAATAAATATTTGAGTATAAATTAATAAAATTTTTAAATATTAAAAAGAATACTTTTTTTTTAAAACTCTTAATTTTTAAAGAATTTTCTGATAATTCTCCTTTTGAACACAGAAGTATAGGAATTTTTTTTATTAATCTTAACTTATTTAGTATTAAAATTTTAATTGAAAATAAATCAAAAAAACTATTCAAGTAGATTAAATCATAATTATTTTTATTTATTATATTTTTAAAATTCAAAAATGTTTGTTTTTTTTTAGAAATATATTTTACTTTATAAAATTCTTTTTCTATCCATTGATTTTTGGCTATTCCCTTATAGGGTTCTATATCTCCAAGATCTCTGTCTCTTGTTATTAAATAGTAATTATGATATGAACTTGTTTCTTCAATTAAGTTATTTACGCTAATCAAATTACCGCCAGATTTATTTCCAGGGAAATAATAATTACAATTAATTAATATTTTCATTTATTTATGACTTTTGCTGGATTTCCAGCTACTATTGTATTTTTTTTTACATTTTTTGTGACAACTGAACCTGCGCCAATATTTGAATTAGAACCAATTACTATCTCTCCAAGTATTACAGAATTAGACCCTATATCAACGTTGTCCTTTATTATTGGACTTTTACCTGGCTTATTATTTTCAACTTTACATCCGATAGTTGTATTATGTCTTAATAAACAATTTTTACCGATAATAGTCTCTGAATTTATCACTAATCCCTGTCCATGATGTATAATTAATCCGGGTCCTATTCTTGTATGTATAGGTATTTCTATTCCCATTAACCAATCAATAATTAGTCTATAAGAAACCCAAAAAGGTGACCCTAAAATAAAAATTATTTTATTTTTTGTATAACTTTTTCCAAATAAACTTGCAAATCTAAAAAAGATTATAACAAATAGAGATTTATAATTACCTTTATTATTTTTTAAATCAAATTGAAGACAAATAAAAAAATATTTGATTTGATTAAGCATAGATATATTTTTTAATAATTATCTTGAATTTTGTATGGAAAATAAAAAATAATGATTTAAATAAACCAAAATTTTTATTATGTCTTAGAGATAAAAAACACTCATAATTTGCAATTGATACTTTTGACCTACTTATTCCTCCACTATAATAATAGATAGTTGGTTTATTATAGAAAAAAGATCTAATATTTTTACCAACCCTAACCATTAAGTCAAAATCTCCAGATATTTTATATTTTTCATCAAATTTGTTTTTTTTTAGAATACTTGATCTTGTTAAAGCACTTGAATGAACGAACTTCATACCATAAATTAGGTTTGAATAAATAAATTTTTTTCCTATTTTTGTATGGTGCAATTTATTATCATCATATAATAAAATCTGTGAAGAAATAAAATCATAATTATCTATTTCACATGAGTTGATTAGATTCTTAAGACTATTATTATTTATAAAATAATCATCAGATCCTAAAAAACATATAAATTCACCTGTTGATAAATTAATCAGTTTGTTAAATGCACTGTATATACCAGTATCTTTTTCAGAGATAAAATTATTTATTTTATTTTTATAATTTTTAATAACGGACTGTGATCCATCAATTGATTTACCATCAACAATATTTATTTCGTAATTTTTATATGTTTGATTTAAAATAGAATTTAAGCATTTTTGTAGTTTTTTTTTATTATTTTTTACAGCAATACAGATAGAAATTTTAACATTATTTCTAATTTTCATTAGTCACCAAAGAATAAATTAAGAATGAAAATATTAGTGTTGATCTAGATAAATTCGGTTCTTTAATTAAAGCACCAATTAAACATGTAAGTGAAAAAACAAAAAAAAACTTTTGTGCTATAGAAGCTCTATTAGATGTATTTTCAATAAAATTATTTTTAATAAATTTAATTGAATTTAAAATAATAAAAAAAATTAATGGTATTACTAGAATTAATCCATATTGAATTAATAAATAAAAAATTAATGAGTAACCATCATTTAGGTTAAGAGTTGTTACAAAGCGATAATTTATAACATTGAAGAAAAATGAATCAAATTTAAAAAAACCAATTGATCCTGAGCCCAATCCAATAATTGGAGAAATTTTTAAAGTGGCAAAACTCTGCTCTAAATTTTGCAGCCAAACATATAATGATATTTGTGGAGCAAATCTATTTCCAAAATCATAATTTAATTTTTCATTAGTAATGATTGAAATATCTATTTTCTCATGAACAAAATCAATTTGATAAAATAAAAGAATACAAATAAATAGTAAAAGAACACAAACAAAAAATGAATAAGTAGGATTCATTTTTTTTCTTAAAGTTATTATAAAAAAAAGAATAAAAGATAATGATAAGATTAAACTTATCATATGTAAAGATTTTGTTAAAAAAGCTGAATATAAAACGAGTAAACTTAATAATATATATATAAATTTTTTATAGTAATTTTTTTCATAAAAAATCAGTACACATATTGATAAAAATGAACTATATAAAAAAATTCCTGCATAAGTAGGTTCATTAAAAGTTGATTGATACCTAATATTATTTGAAAAATTATTAATAAAATACTGATAGTATAAATAGAATATTGAAATTATAAGAGTAATTAAAAAAACATAAAGTAAAATATTATAATTTAATTTAAAGTCTTTACGATAAAATAAGATTAAAAAATATAAATTGATAGTAAAAAATGAAATTAAAAATTTTGGAAATAATTTGTATTCATGATAATGCATATAATGAGGAATTTCAAGATTATCAAAATAAAAAAAACCTAAAAAAAGAAATAGTTGAACAAAATAAAATATGATTATAAAAAATATATAATTATAATTAATTTTATTAAGAAATAAAAAAAATAGAACTAAATAAATTATAAAAAAAGTAACATCATAGTTTTTTGAAGAAATATCGAAACCAAAACCTAGATATTGGAAAGGAACAAGAAATAAAGCAATAAAAATAAAATATTCTATGTATTTATTTAGACCATGTTTTTCTAAAAAATTCATATTCATCAAAAATTAAAATCATTTTATTGTAAAAATCACTGCCTTTCCAATTTTTAATAATTTTTTTTCCATTCAGTTTATATTTTTCATATTTTAGGCTATTATTTATTATATCATTTAATATTTCAAAAAGTGTTGAAGGTTTGTTTATATCAAAATAAATGGCAGCATCTTTAAGTTGTGCACGGGCAAATTCTAAATCGGAATGACAAACCAGAGTGTTTGATGCAAATGCTTCTAATGGAGGTATATTGGTTGGACCAATCAATGTTGGCATAACCAGTGCAAGGCAATTTTTATATAGATATATTAAATCTTTTCTGTCAACAAATCCTAAAATTTTTATTGTATTTTCAAGTCCATATAGATTAATTTGCTTTTTTATAAAAAATAAATTTCCCTTATCAGTTCCAGTTAAAATTAGTTTAAGTTTAGAATTATGATTTTTGAATAATTTCATAACTTCAATTAAATAAATATGATTCTTATGACTCCAAAATTGAGCAGGATATAAAATATAGTTTGTATTATTTAGATTAACATATTTCGATTGATAGCTTAAATCATTAAAATCATTTTCATCTATAAAAAAAGGTAGAACTGAAATTTTATTTTTATTAACTAAATAATATTCTACAATATTTTTTTTTGTAATCTCTGATTCTACAATTATTTTAAATGATTTTTGCAATATTTTATTATAAGTAATATCTCTTTTCTCTATTTCATTATTATAATTTAATTCAGGAAAATAATTAAAATTCCTATGTTCTAAATCCCATACTGTTGTAATAAATGGAATATTACTTA
>CETK01158824.1_pt1 | contig 11574 bp, 9 predicted proteins | sample 361431 | NCBI WGS metagenome assembly CETK01 (sample SAMEA2622452, study PRJEB7988) | marine metagenome | biome: marine biome (ENVO:00000447); feature: surface water layer (ENVO:00002042); material: "saline water (ENVO:00002010), including plankton (ENVO:xxxxxxxx)" | depth 5 m | reverse complement strand
TTTTCTAATTCTACGATATCTTTATTAACTTTTTCAACAGTGTTGTCTGCACGTTGTAGTGCTGGCTCTAATGTGCTTAATTCTTTTCTAAGAGCCAAAATAGCATTGTTATGTTCGTTCCAGTATGTAAGTTTTTCGTGTGCAGTTAGTTCAGTGTCAATGTCTAAATGTTCTAATTCGTCGATTGCAGTTATTAGTTTATCTGCATCTTGTTGTTTTTTAGAAAGCCAAGCACGTTGCGTACTTTGTAAATTTGAAATAGTATCTTCTATTTTACTATTTGATGTTTGTATTGCTTCGATTTTAAGTGTTTCTTGTGTAATAGTTTCTTTGGTTTGCCTAACACCGTCTTTTAGTTTTTCTGCTTTTTCAGAAAGTATAGTAATACCTAGTAACTGTTCGATAATAGCACGTTGATCGTTTTGACGCATACTAAGAAACGGCTCTGTGTAAGTGTTTAGTGCAACAACATGTTTAAACATGTCGTGACTCATACCTAATAGAGTATTAATTGCTTCTTGGGTCTTGCGACTATCGCCTTGTGATTCGTCAACTTGCTCTTGTTCTTGATCATTAATGTAAAACTTTAATATATTAGGAGAACGTCCTCTTTCTATTCGATAATCAACTCCATCTTTTTCAAAATCAAGAGAAACTAACATGCCTTTGCTATTAGTTTTATTAATTAAGTTGTTACGTTTGATATTTGTTAACGCCATGCCGTATAATGCATAACTTAATGCGTTAATTATTGTTGTTTTACCTGTGCCGTTACGTGAGCCGTTATCATCTCCGCCTTGATCTAAATTTTCACCAAGTACAAGTGTTAATTGTTCTTTGTTAAAGTCAACAGCCTGAGTTTGGTTACCCACACTCATAAAGTTTTTTACGGTTAAATCTTTAATTCGTATCATAGTTCGTTATAAATGTCCAATAGCATTTTCTTATCGAAGTTATCTGAATCAATTGCTGTAATTTCTTTTGATACAATTTCATCGACACTTTCAAACGTTGAAATATCTAAGTCAGTACTAATTTCCTCGACTTGTTTTTGCGGGATAAGTGTAATCTCTCTACACTTATATTGTGTAATATATGTTTCTTTTATAAATTGTGCTTCTTCGTAACTAATTGGAACATCAATAGTAACTCTCAAGTACATATTACTTTTAATAATATCTTGATTAGGATCAAGAAGTTTACTTAATGTAGTTGTCCTATACTTAGGACAATCGTCCCAGTTAAGATATTCAGGCTCTTTGTCATTTTCTCTATCAAGTATCATCATTCCTCTCGAGTCATCCCATGCATCTGCATAGTTGTGAGGAAACGCATTACCTAAATAATGTATTTTGCCTTGTTTTTGTCTTTTATGGAAGTGACCGCTAAACACATACTCTTGGTGCTGAAAGTGTTCTGCTTTAAGTTCACCATGATCTGGCATTTGTACCATAGCATTCATATAAAAACTTGGAAGTTCGAAGTGACCAAACATATATTTGCTTTTTATGTCTTTAATTTTACGCCATTCGTCTCCTACCAGCCACGGAACTAGTGCAACATCTTCTTCTTGATATATTTCATCAATAAAAGTTATACCAGGAATGTATGTAGCAAATGCAGTTGAGTTTACATCACGCTTATCTTTATAATAAAGATCATGATTACCATCGAAAAAGTAAAACTTTTCAAAGGACCTTCCTAATTTTTCCATACAACGGATTGTTGCGTCCATTGTTGTAAGATTTAGACTATTTCTATTGTGGTGCCAATCACCACAGAATATTCCAGTTTCGCAATTATTGGCTTTTGCTTGTTCAATATACCAATCTACAAAACGTTCACAATCATCATTATGTACTTTACTGTTGCCTTTTAGGCCAAGATGAATGTCAGTAAAGACAGCCGCTTTTTTAAACACTTATAATCACTCCTTAATCAATAATATTATACTTGAAAAACCTAACGATGTCAAGTGATTATTTTTTACTGTTTAATTCTTCTTGTCTTTTCTGTGATGCTTCCCATTCGCCTTGATGTTGTCTGGTATAACTAGGATTCATATTGTTCATTTCAAGAATATCGTCTCTTATATTCTGATTACGCTTTTCTAAGTTAATTACTCTAACAAAACTGTTTGTTACAGCCGCAGTATAGTATGCAAATGGGTTTTGACTTTTAGATTCGTCAAATTGTAAGCCAATTTGTGCTAATTGGAGTATTGCTTGTCCACGCATTTCGTCATTATATGTGTATCCACGTACATTTCCTCGTGTTGCGTATCTATCGCACAGTTTCATCCACATCATAGCAAGTTTATTAGTTGCTTTACCGTGTCCTTTTGAAAATCCACCATTTTCCATACCGCCTTCCCAATGACTTTTGCCTACACAAACTAATTCTCCTGCTTCATTAAACTTATAATGCTGGAATGGAGGAAAATTAAGTTTTGTTTTTGTATCTGCTACTGTTTTAGGATTTTTCTTACGTCCTGGCTCTTCTGGAATGTGGTCAAATGTCATAATTCTAAAAACTAATTCTTCTTTTGTAATTTTTCTATAGTCAACCTCACATTCTGCTTGCTTTATCTTCTCGCCAGCCGCTTTCCTAGTCTCAAATGCTAGTTGACTCTGTTTTTTCGCTTTATTTCGCTTTGCTTCTGCAATAGTGCGTATGTTAATTTTTTCTATATCAGGTAAAATTATGTCAAAATCAGCATATTCGTCATCTGTGTAACTACAAAACGTGCTTTTTGACTTGTGTATCTCTTTTAAGATATCTTTGTTGTTTAAGTAATTTACTTTTCTCATTAGGTCTCCGGTTTTTTAAAGTATTACATACATTATAAACTACGTACATAAAAAAGTCAACTAAATAATACTATTAGGAGCAAAAAAAATATGGCAAATCAATATACAAGAAATCCGCACATTGATCATTTCATAGATAATGGTGTATCTGTTGCACAAAACGCTATAAAGGAAAAATATGCAAAACTTAAGGCTTTTCCAGCAACGCCAGACGAGTTTGCATCATTTGCCCGTAAAACTAACTTACCTAAAGATGGTGTTCCTACTACTAAGACAACATCTGAAGCAAGGGTAGTTGATAAACAAGGCGATAATGATTGGCGTGTAAGTATTTCTATTCCTCCAGTAATACGCGAACTAAATTCTTCTCTAATTAATCCTTTAGTAGAATCAGGTGAGCGAATGATATTTCCGTTTACTCCGTCAGTAATATTTTCACACAGTGCATCTTATTCTTCAATGCAACCTGTACATACTAATTATCCTTTTTACAATTATCAGAACTCCGCTGTGGACGCTATAACAGTTTCGGGTGATTTTTTTATTGAAACAAACGACGATGCAGAATATTGGGTAGCGGCAGTTACTTTTTTAAGAACACTTACAAAAATGTTTTATGGAGATAATGGTGCCGATACAGGTAATCCTCCTCCGATTGTAAAATTTAATGGATATGGAGAATATGTATTTAAAAATGTTCCTTGTGTAGTAACAAGTTTTAACGTAGATTTACCACAAGATGTAGACTACATAAAAACTAATATTGGCTCAGAAGCAGGCACGCCAGACGGAACTCCAGGAACATGGGTTCCAGCACAAAGTTTAATGGCTGTAACATTACAACCAATTTACAGCAGAACACACGTTGAACAATTTAGTTTAAATGATTTTGTTAACGGAAACTTAATTAGCAACAGAGGATTTGTATAATGCCAGCATCATATAGTAAAGCAAGTCCGTGGTCAAACACGCCAATCGTAGATAATAGTTATCTAGGAAACTTTGAAATACGTCCAGTTCCAGCAGAGGCAGATGATTTTTTGTATACAATAGAAACACAGTACACACATAGACCAGATTTACTTGCATATGATTTATATGGTAATAGTAAATTATGGTGGGTGTTTGCACAAAGAAATATGGATACAATAAAAGATCCTGTATTTGATATGGAGGCAGGTGTACAAATATTTTTACCAAAAGGTCCTACACTAAGAAACGTACTAGGAGTATAAATTGAATTTCAAAGCACTAGCGAATAAAGTAACTAGCAAGTTTCAACAAATCAGTTCTGCAATTCCTGAGATTGCCGCAGACATTCAAGGCGGTATTAATAATACTTTGAATCAATTTAAAGTAGAAGGAGTAGGAAATGTATTAGGTCAAGTTGAAGGCTTTAGCAATATGGCAAAGGACGGAAGTTTATTTGCATCAATGCATCCAAAAGCATTCAAAAGTAATTTAAAAGCAAAACCAGGACCAATAGGGTTTACAACAAAAGCAGGACAAATGGTGCCAGGTGTTTCGCAACCACCTTGGCCAAACGAATTAGAAAACTTTGCAAGTATGAATTGTATTATTACACTTGCGGCATTAAGTCATAAACAAATTAGCGATCCTGATAATACATATCGTAAAACAGGTTTAGATAATATTATATGCCAAAGTGGTGGTGGTGCAGGTTCTAAAAAGAAAAAAACACAAGTAGAAATTGCATTAGGTAGCAATGTAGAATTTTTTATTGATAATTTAGATATTGGTGCAAACATGCAACCAAGTTTATCTTACGGCACAAACAGTAATGTTACAAAAATTAGTTTTGAAGTCAAAGAGCCCTATAGCATGGGTTTATTTTATCAAGCATTAAGCGTTGCCGCGGCAAAAGCAGGATTTCAAGATTATACTACCGCATGTTTTGCTTTACAACTAGATTTTAAAGGTTGGACAGTTGACGGTACACAAGTAGATGTACCATATGCAAGAAGACTTATTCCCATTTCATTAACTACGTCACAATTTTCAGTTAATGAAGGAGGTTCAATATATCAAGTAGAAGCCATTGCATGGAACGAACGTGCTTTGCGTGATAGTGTACAGCAAATTAAAACTGATGTAGCAATTACCGGAAGAACTGTTAGAGAAATATTACAAACAGGCGGAAAAAGTATTACAAGTATAATGAATGCAAGGTTATTGGAAATGCAAGAAGCAGACCAAGTATCAGTTGCAGATCAATTTGTAATTATTTTTCCAAAAGAAGGAGCATCTACTTTTAGTCCTACTGCAAATGCAGAAACAAATAGTTCTGCAACAATGGATCCAGGATATTATAATGCGGAAGATGGTTTTCAAGATCCAACACATGAACAAGTTACAAGTCCAAGGATCTTAGAAGGGTATTGGAAAAGTATAGGTGGTGGCGAAGATCCAGTACCAGAAAACTTTGATGAATATCTTGCAACTATGTCAGGTAATGTTAAAAATGCTGGCAGACTTGATCAAATGATGAAAAAATATGCTTCTAGTTCGTTTAGTCAAAATGAAATAGGAGCGGCAAAAATGCTTGACAGCCCATTTGAGGGTGGAGCACAACCTATGCCTGAACCTAAGTATGTTAAGGGATCAGGATCTTTAGATAGTTTTGCAAATGAATCAATACGTGTTCGAGATGCTAATGAACAGATTAAAAAAGACAATGAAGAATTAGCAAAGAAAACTGAAGCGTTTCAAGCAAAATATCCTATCTTTGCTCGTGCTGGCGCCAACATGAAACTTGACGGAGAAATTAGAACTTATAAATTTAGTGCAGGTACAAGACTGCAAGAAATAATTGAAGAAGTTTTAATAACAAGTATGTATGGAAGAGAATTGGCTGAACAGTTGAAAGATATTAAAAATCCTTTTGGTTATATCAAATGGTATAGAGTTGAAACAGATGTGTACACAGTTCCAACTAATAGTGAAATAGCAAAAACAGGTAAAGTTCCTTCTGTATATACTTACAGGATTGTACCTTACTATGTACACCACAGTTTGTTTATTGCACCTTCTGCACCAAGTAAAGGTATTCCAGAACTTAAAGCACAAGCGGCAAAAGAATACAATTATATCTACACAGGTAAAAACAAAGATATATTAGACTTTCAAATTGCTTACAACAAAAGTTTTATCTATCCTATAACAGCAGATAGAGGATCCTCAACAGCCGCACAAACCACAGGAGCGGCAGGCACACAAACTACAGGAGGACCCGAGCAACAATATGTAACAAATGCCGCAGGAGGAGCACCTTTACCTTCAGGAGAAGCCGCGGCTAAACAAGCAGATGTTGTAAACACAAATACAGGTAATTCTGGCGGTTCAGGATTTGACAATTCCGAAATCGGTATTGCAAGAATGTTTAACGATAGACTTATGAATTCATTAGTTGATATGGTTAAAGTTGACATGACTATTATGGGAGATCCTTTTTATCTTTCAGACAATGGCGTCGGAAATTATCATGCTAAAGAAACTTCGTATATCAATATGACCCAAGACGGACATGCAAACTATGCCAACGGAGAACTACATGTAAACATATTATTTAGAACTCCAATTGATTTTGATCCAAGCAGAGGAGATTATATATTTCCTGAAGAATTAGTCATTGTAGATACTTTTAGTGGTCTTTATCGTGTTAATGTTGTTAACCATTTAATAAATGAAAACCAGTATACAACAGTTTTACAAATGACTAGAGTAAGAGCACAAACTGAACAACCTACAACACAAAATCTTGGAGCAATTATTGAAACAACAAAAGCAAGTCAGTCAATGAATGAAAAAGCAGTTGAGTATGCAAGCAAAGTTTCTGAAGCGGCAATAACAACTGGTGCTACAGAAAATTTATCTGAAGCAAAAAAACAAATAGAATTACTATTGCCTGGCTATCAAGGGTTGAATGATTTAGTATCACAACAAGCACAATCGTTAGGCTTACCTGCATTAGATGCATTTGGTAAAATTGGTCAATCGTTAAAAACATTACAAGAACAAGTTGGCATTGCAGAACTAGGAAAAATTGGAGCAGAATTTAATAACTTAAAAAATGCCGCCACAACCTTTGCTTCTGAAACACTAAGTCAGGTAAATTTAAATGGAAGCGATGTTTTAGGAAAATTTGGAACTACACTTACAGACACAGTTGGAAATGTACCTAGTCTATCAAAACTAGCAAACACAGCACCTACAGTAAGCATGACTATTCCAAATAATCTAGAAGCAGTAGCAACATCAAATGCAACTAAGTTAGCACAACTGAATACAAATTTAAAAGATATGGGATCTACATAAAATGGCGTTCGAAGATATTCGCAGATCACGACCGAAAAGCACTAGTCAAACTGGTCCTTTTGAGGCAATAGTTGTAAACAACTTAGATACAAAATACATGGGTACTCTACAAGTTGAACTATTAAAGACAACAAGTTCAGGTAACCAACCCGAACGTTCAGGACAAGTAATGGAAGCAATGTACCTAAGTCCATTTTATGGTGTAACGCCTGTCGGAGGCAACAGCAAAAATGAAGGGTATAGAAACAGTCAACAAAGTTATGGATTTTGGGCAGTTCCACCAGACATTGGTACAAGAGTTCTTGTTATTTTTGTAGAAGGAAATACAAGTAAGTGTTATTGGATAGGTTGTGTTCAAGACGAGTATATGAATTTTATGACTCCTGGATATGCTTCAACATCTTTATTAAAAGATTATGATAAAAAAGGTCCAGCAGTTGAATATAATAAACTTACAACAACAGACCCTACACCAGAACCTACAACACATAGAAAACCAACACACTTAGATTTATTAAAAGGTTACGTTGTTTCAGGATTAAGTGATGATGAAACTAGAGGACTTACAAGTTCTAGTGCAAGACGAGAATTGCCTAGTGCAGTATTTGGATGGAGTACTCCTGGACCATTAGATAAACGTGAAGGCGCCCCTAAAGCAGAAATAGGATTTAAAGGAAATAAATTAAATTATCCAAAAAGTAGATTAGGTGGTTCTAGTTTTGTTATGGACGACGGTGATGACAAATTTTTAAGAAAAGGTCATCCTAAAGACACTGCTATGGAATATGCTAACATTGAAGCACAAGAAGAAGGCGGAGATGTAACTAGACCTCACAACGAACTTATACGTTTGCGTACAAGAACAGGTCATCAAATACTTTTACATAATTCTGAAGATTTAATTTATATTGCAAACGCAAGAGGTACTAGTTGGATCGAAATGACTAGTAACGGTAAGGTAGATATATATGGCGCAGATAGTATAAGTGTACACTCACAACAAGATTTAAATTTTACAGCAGACAGAGATATCAATCTTACAGCAGGCCAAGATGTAAATGTAGTTGCAAATAAAATTAGAACAAGTTCTCATGACAGTACAAGTATGATTACAGGAACACAGTTTAGTCTAAACAGTGGTAAAGATATAAACATGAATAGTGCTGAAGATGTTGTAATATATGCAAATCAAAACGGTATGTTGATTGCTGTCGAAAAACAAAATATTTCTTCAGGAGATCAACTTTCATTAGGTAGTACTGCTGGTATTGGTATTGAAGGTCATAACGAAGTAAAAATTACTACAGACGGCGACTATCATATGAAGGCTTTAGGTAATAGTTTTATAAGCACAGAAGGTCAAATACATCAAACAAGTGCTTTAAAAACAACAATGAAATCTGGCAACACAATGGATCTTAAAAGTGTTTTTAATATGAAATTACAGTCAGACGATCAATTATCGATACGTTCAGGCACAGACATGTTAATTTACTCAATGGGTAACAATATAGATATCCAAAATATTATACCTATACCTCCAGCAGATCCTACAGCGGCTATTATACCACCAGCACCATTTGTAGTAGATCCTACTCCGCCAGAAATTGCCTTAAAAGCAAGCCGTGTACCTCAACACGAGCCTTGGTTTGAGCATGAACATTATGACCCATTAAAATATACACCAGATCAAACTAGAGCAGGAGTTGATCCACCAGAAACATATCCACCTACAACACCAGATACATTTAATAGAACACCTGGAGGTTATGTAATTGAAAGTGGTAATCAGCCAAATGCATTTAACACAAGTGGAGAGCCAGAAGGCAGTTTACGATTTGATCCTATTGCGGCGGCAAATATTCCGGCTGATCCAGAACCAGTAAAAGTTAGCAAACAAGAAATATCAAGAGTATTTGCTTCGGCTTTATTTGCTGAAGGATTTACAGAAGAACAAGTATATGCGGCTATTGCTACAGCAGAAACAGAATCAGGACTTCAACTGTCAACAGAAAAAGGATACGGTGGAACAAGTAATGAGCGTATACGTTCTATATTCAGTGCGGCAAGAACTGTAAGTGATGGAGAACTAACTGAAATTAAAAAAGATAAAACAACATTCTTTGAACTTGTATATGGTTACACAAGTAAAATTGGTCCAGGTATGGGCAACACAAGAGCAGGCGATGGCGGTAAGTATATCGGACGTGGATTGATCCAATTAACAGGTAAAGCAAACTATCAACGTTATGGCAAACTTGCAGGACTTGTAAAAGAAGAATTAAAAGATCCAGCATTAAACCCATTTGGTGTAGAAATTGTTGACGATCCAACTATAATGATTACAGATGTTGCAAAATCTGTAAAAGTTACAGCGGCATATTTAAAAGAACGTTATAAAGATTTCGGCAGAGGCACACTAGGTAACTTTAGATATGCTATCGCAGGCACCGAACGTGGATATGAATTAGGTTATCCTAAAGACCAAGGATATCTACAAGCAAAAGTATTAACAAGCGGAAGATATGATCCGGCGTGGATCAGAGATCCAAATGCAAGCACAGGAACAGTAGTTTAATGGGACAAGTAATTATACCACTTACACCGGTTGTAAATCCAGCAGAAGTTGCAGACAACTCAGATTGGAATGAACAAATTGAAAGCAATAGATTTCCAGACGGGCAGTTTGACTTAGAAGGAGACTATCCAAGATCAGGTCCTGGACAGCAAGCAGGAAATGGCGGATATGTCAATTCAAGTAACATGCCTAATTTAGATACAACAATTGAACCAGGTCCTTTACCAGAAGGTCCAGGTTGGGAAAAACTTGATGCTTTGTTAAAAAACGTGCTTACGCAAGATTGGAGAGAACGTGGCGCTAAAGGCAATCCTAGAATATTAGAATGTTATAAAGTATGCGGAAATAGTTACACAAGAGATAGTAGTTCAATGGCATATGCTTGGTGTGCGGCCTTTGTAAGTTGGGCATTATATACAGCAGGTATTCCTACACTACAAACAATGAGTAGCCAAGGTTGGTATAATTGGGGAAGTGAAGTTGATTGGCGAGATACAACGCAAATACGCAAATGGGACGTTGTAATTTTTAAGTCAAAAAAACGTAGTGGCGGACATATAGGATTTATTCAAGAAATTACAAGCAACGGAGTAATAAAAGTTTTAGGTGGAAATCAAGGTAATAATGCAAAAGTATCAAATTATAGTTTTAACAGCAAAAGTCAATATGTAAGAGCAATCAAAAGAAACTGGAGTATACCACCAGAGTTTGACAAACCTATTGATGGCACAGAACCAGCAACACCAGGATCGGATACAACAGTATAATGCCAAATCAAATACAAAGAAAAGGTGATAAAAATGATGCCGGTGCTAAAATTGAAAGCACCAAGCAAACATTTGTAAATGTAGGAGGAGAACCTGTCGCTACAGACGGAGATCCAGTAGAAGGTCATGGATTGCCACCACATGCTAGTCCAACAACAGCAAATGGTACAACATTTGTAAAAATAGGAGGAATACCTATCAACAGACAAAACGACGATGATTCGTGCGGCCACACTCGGGATGTAGGGTCACCGGCAGTGAAGATAGGTTAAATAGTTATATGAGTACTTTAGAAAAAAATCTATATGATAGAATTGCTATAAATCCAACGCAAAAGCAAAAGCCTGTTGTAACCAGCAAGGCTTATAGAGGTTTGTCTACAGTTAATCCTGAAAATACTTCTAGTACATTGTACGATCTTGCACTTATAAAACAAGATTTATTAAATCATTTCCATATTCGCCAAGGTGAAAAACTTCACAATCCTAAATTTGGCACAATTATTTGGGACGCATTGTTTGAACCTTTTACAGATGATCTAAAAGAAGCAATAGCGGCTAATGTTACAACCATTTGTAACTATGATCCACGTGTGCAAGCAGAAGATATTAGAGTAACAAGTTATGAAAGTGGTATACAAATTGAAATGCAACTAACATATTTGCCATATAATATTTCAGAAAAACTTAGATTAGACTTTGATGAAAATGCAGGACTTACAGCATAAATTATATACGCACTTTTCTTAAACAAATAAATACATATGAACAAATAAGGAATGTGATATGTCATCAACAGACAGACAAAATAGACTGCTAGTTGCAGAAGATTGGAAGCGTATATATCAATCTTATCGTAATGCTGATTTCCAAAGTTACGACTTCGACAACTTACGCAGAACTATGATTAATTACCTAAGGACTAACTATCCTGAGGATTTTAATGATTACATTGAATCTAGCGAATATCTTGCATTAATCGATCTTATTGCGTTTTTAGGCCAAAATATTTCATTCCGTATTGATCTTAATTCACGTGAAAACTTTTTAGAACTTGCAGAGCGTAGAGAATCAGTACTACGTCT
>CETK01158686.1_pt1 | contig 11574 bp, 11 predicted proteins | sample 361431 | NCBI WGS metagenome assembly CETK01 (sample SAMEA2622452, study PRJEB7988) | marine metagenome | biome: marine biome (ENVO:00000447); feature: surface water layer (ENVO:00002042); material: "saline water (ENVO:00002010), including plankton (ENVO:xxxxxxxx)" | depth 5 m | reverse complement strand
TACCATCACCAAGTCGTAAGATGGTAAAGAAGATGAAGAAGAAGGGTAACACTTCAGTTCCTTATGGTAGTGGTTACAAGAAAGTGAACGAACAGAAAGAAATCAAAAAAGTTATCGGTATATTCGGTGGTAGATTTCAACCATTTCATAGTGGACATCTCGCTACATACAATTGGTTAAAAACAAAGGTAGATGAGGTTTACATAACAACATCAAACATCAAACAACCGCCAAGACACCCAATGGACTTCAAAGAAAAAGTTCGTCACATGGTAAAGATGGGTATTCCTAAGAATCGTATTGTTATGGAAAAGTCACCTTACGTAGCAAAGAACTTACTATCTAAGTTCGATAAGGACACGACTGCAGTAGTATACGCTTTTGGAAAGAAAGATGCTGGTAGGTTGAAAGCTGGTAAGGGTAAATATTTTCAAGACTATAAAAAAAGTCAAGGTAATATAAATGGTTACGAAGAGAATGGATACTTTATAACGGCTCCTCAATTCGGTAAAGTTAGTGGAACACAAATGAGACAGCTTCTTGGTGACCCAAAAGTCAATGATAGTGATAGAGTAAAAGGATTCAAAAAAGTATTCGGATACTTTGATAAAGGTATCTATAATATGATGACAAATAAATTTTCAAAATTATACGAGATGATTGATTTATTTATTGTCAATAATGATTTTAATAAAATTATCAACGAGGCGAGTTTAACCGCCATCAACCCAACCGATGATGGGCCACCTACATTTTATAGAGGATTCAATGACTACAAAAATAATTCTAAAAAATGGTTAGATGATATGTATGGAGATACTGGTTGGGAGGTTGTTCAATATATATTAAGTAGACATGCTGTAAATCCTGACTATGATTACACATTAAAATATAATGTTGTTCCAGCGGTAGCATATGGACGAAAACAATCAGGTAGATATGGAACTAGATTTGGAGTGAATGACCCAATCGGAGAGTATAAAAATCACATAGAAAGCACGGTATTAAAAAATATAGGATATCAATTAGTTAAGTGGATGGGTATATCAAAAGATGGAAACAGTTATACCGGCGTAGAGGTTGAAACGCCAGTTGTTCCAGGTGTAGGTGATGATAACGTTGGTAATACAGAAAAAAGAATACAAAAACTCAAAGAGATTAATCTAAATGATGAGGTAAAAATACTACTTGGTGAGAAAAGAAAACTATTACCATCAAGAGACCACAAGTATGTAAACATAGGATTCGGAAGATATAAACTGAAAGGTAAGGAAAATGATGACACCGCTGATGTATATTTCAAATCAGATGATGGAACTTATATTAAATCAGATGACCAAAAAAGTGATGACAAAAATTTCAAAGAATCTATACTACTAGAGGGTGGAGCATATGGTCATCTAAACCATCCTTTCGATGACAAAAATCTTACATTTTCGGATTTCAGAACACTAATTATTAATACCTTACAAGGTAAACTCGATAAGGAAGGGGCGGTTACTGAAAAGACCGACGGTCAGAACATAATGATAAGTTGGAAGAATGGTAAACTTATTGCTGCTCGAAACAAAGGACACATAAAAAATCATGGAGCCAACGCACCTGATATCAAGGGTATACAATCCATGTTCGCTGGACGAGGTGAGATAGAAAAAGCGTTTGTATTCGCCATGAGAGATTTACAAAAGGCTATAGGTAAACTAAGTGAAAAACAAAAGAATAAGATATTTGATGAGGGTAAGAAATTTATGTCATTGGAGGTCATTTATCCTAAGACCGCTAACGTAATTCCTTATGATAAATCCTTATTACAATTTCATGGAACAATTGAATATGATGTCAACGGAACACCGATTGGTGAAGATAGGGGAAGTGCTAGAACCTTAGCAGGTATGATAAAACAAATAAATCAAAATATTCAAAAAGCGTTTCAAATTGAAAAACCTTTCGTCACAAATTTACCACAAGTAAAAGATTTCAGTAGAAGACAAAAGTATTTTTTGGGTAAGCTAAATAAATTACAAAAACAGTTTGGATTACGTGGAACTGATACCTTAGCTGATTATCATCAGGCTTATTGGATGGAGTTTATATTCAATGCTGGAAAACAATATAAGTATAATATCCCAAACAATATACTTGGTAAATTGACAAAAAGATGGGCTTTTTTAGATAAATCATACAAAATACCAGATATCCGAAGGGAGATTACTAATAAGAATTTTTTAGATTGGGTTTTGAGGACTGATAAATCAGACCTCAAGGGTTTACAGAAAAAACATATCAGAGATTGGGAGGTTCTGTTTTTCGAGTTAGGTGCCGAAATCTTATCTAATTTAAGTGATTTTATTGCGGCTAATCCTGATAAGGCTGCTCAGAAAATAAGAAAGGATTTAGCAAAAGCAATCAACCAAGTTAAAACTTCAAAAGACCCAAAAGTAATAAATACCTTGAAAGTTCAACTAGATAGGTTGAATGCAATCGGTGGTTTGAAATCAGTCGTTCCAACTGAGGGTATCACATTTGTTTTCAAGGGTAAGTTGTATAAATATACTGGTGCGTTTGCACCAGCTAATCAAATTCTAGGAATGTTGAAGTTCGTATAGGAGTTATAATGGCAAGAAGTAAAGAAAACGTTAGACAGAATAAAGCAATGCAAGAGATACTACGAGGAGGAACACCTGAAAAAAGAGTGTTTGTCGCAATGGAAGATGTGGGTGAAAAAAATGCAAGAAAGCTAATCAATAAAAAAGAAAGAAAAGAAGCCGAGGAAAGGACAAATGCTTTGAAAGAGGCGAGGATGCCGTGGTTTTGTCCCAAATGTGACAAGGTGATGAAAAAAAATATTGACAATAAGATGTGGGGTTTATACGGACATTGTTCGGAATGTCAAGTACAATTTGAAAATAGATTGACCATTGATGGTAAGTATGATGAATGGGTTGCTGAAGTTGAAAAACAAAATCAATTATCATGGATTAAAGACCAAAAACAAAGTATTGAAGAATTTAAAAAACAAGAAGCACCTGAATTTTATCAACAGTTTAGACCTGATGGACATTCGATAGATAAAGAAAAATGGGATATTGACAAAAATCATATTCTGAAACAAGCTGATGAAGCATTAGAATATTTACAAAAAATGGAAGATTCTTTAAAGTAATATATTTATATATAAGGTAATTTTTAACTAATCGGAGAGATTGAATGGAAATAGAAAGAGGAACTGGAATATCTGGTAGAACCAAACCTACCAATGAAATCGGGCAAAACGTCGCCAAGTTCTGTAGGGTTAGAACACTCAACAGCGGTAGTTTTTTTGCTACTGGTTCTGAAAGGGGTAATTCAGGTTTCGTGATACAAACACCAGGTGATGTCGAGATACACCCTCATAAAGGGGATGTGATACAAGCAAATACTTTGTCAACGGGTGTGGTGTATGAAATCGGTGTTCACTTTATTTCTGGTAGCGGAACTGTACATGTGCTATATCCCTAATGAATAGAAATAAAAAAGGACAATTGAAAGATGTAATAAAAAAGGAATACATCAAGTGCGCCTCAGATCCGATATATTTTCTTAAAAGGTATTGTTTTATTCAACATCCCATCAAGGGTAAGATACCTTTTGCACTATACGATTTTCAAGAAAAGACAATAGAGGATTTTGTTCAACACAGATTCAATGTCATTTTGAAGGCTCGTCAGCTTGGTATATCAACAATCACAGCTGGATATTCTTTGTGGATGATGACATTTCACCAAGATAAGAATATATTAGTGATTGCAACCAAACAAGAAGTCGCGAAAAATTTAGTCACTAAAGTGAGAGTAATGCACGCCAACTTACCCTCTTGGTTGAAACAAAAATGTGTTGAGGATAATAAGCTGTCCTTAAGGTATAAAAATGGCTCACAGGTAAAAGCAGTATCTAGTGGTGAAGATAGCGGTCGTTCAGAGGCATTATCACTTCTTGTTTTGGATGAGGCCGCATTCATCGATAAAATAGATACAATATGGGCTGCTGCTTCACAGACATTATCAACCGGTGGTCAATGTATCGCTCTGTCCACACCTAATGGTGTTGGTAATTGGTTTCATAGGACTTGGATGGACGCAGAGGATGGATTGAATGATTTTAATTTTATCAAACTTCATTGGACTGTTCATCCAGAAAGAGCTGAAGATTGGAGAAAAGAACAAGATACTCTGTTGGGCCCGTCTTTAGCCGCTCAAGAATGTGATTGTGACTTTATAACTTCCGGTCAATCAGTAGTGGATGGTTTGATATTGGAAGAATATAAGAATACACAAGTAAAAGAACCTGTAGAAAAAAGAGGAATTGATAGTAATGTTTGGATTTGGGAACCTCCAAATTATACAAAGGATTACATAGTGTGTGCAGACGTCAGTCGTGGTGACTCTTCAGATTACTCGGCATTTCATATAATCGATGTTGAAAATTTAGAACAAGTAGCTGAATACAAAGGTAGAATGTCCACTAGAGATTTCGGTAATTTATTAGTCAATATATCTATAGAGTATAATGACGCATTGTTGGTTGTTGAAAATAACAATATAGGTTGGGCGACTATTCAACAATGTATTGACCGTGAATACCAAAATTTATTTTACATGAGTAAAGATTTACAAATAGTTGATATCCATAGACAGATTAATAATAAAATCAATAGAGCCGAAAAACAATTAGTTCCAGGCTTTACATTGACACAAAAGACTAGACCTTTGGTTATTGCTAAGTTGGAGGAATTTTTTAGAGAAAGATTGGTGACTGTTCGTTCTAATAGATTGATTGATGAATTATTTGTGTTTATCTATAATGGTAATAGGGCTGAAGCAATGACAGGATATAATGATGACTTAGTAATGTCTTTTGGAATGGGTCTATGGATACGTGAGACAGCTTTGAGATTGAGAGCAGAAGGAATTCAATTACAAAAGAAAGCAATGAGCAGTATAACATCAAATCAAGGTGTTTATACACCAAAAAACAACCAGAACGATTCTTGGACAATGGAAATAAACAAAAAACAAGAATCATTAGATTGGTTACTTTAACTAAAGAGGTAAAAAATGGCTGATATAAGTTTATTCAGTAGACTACGAAGATTATTTTCTACAAACGTGATAGTTAGAAACGTTGGTGGTAGAAAATTAAAAATAAGTGATACGAGTAGGACACAATCCTACCAAAAAACGAATCTGGTAGATAGATATCAGAAAATATTCACCGGTGCGGGTCTAAGTGGTTACTCCGATGCGTTGATGACAAAATCAATTAGATTGAATCTTTTCAAAGATTATGAATCTATGGATACCGACGCGATAATTTCATCGGCATTAGATATATACGCTGATGAGTCCACGATGAAATCAGAGTACGGAGAAGTATTACAAATCAATACAGATAACGACCAAGTCAAAGAAATATTACACAATCTGTTTTATGATATCGTCAATATTGAATTTAATTTATGGCCTTGGATTCGTAATATGTGTAAATACGGAGATTTTTTCTTAAAATTGGATATAAGTGAAAAGTTTGGTATTACGAATGTGGTTCCCCTATCTGTATACGATGTATCAAGAATCGAAGGTATGGATCCAGAAAATCCTGAATATGTAAAATTTTTAATTGAAGCCTCGACAAATGAACACAGGTATAAACAAGAACAATCACCGACAAAAGAAGAACTCGAAAATTACGAGGTAGCACATTTCAGACTATTATCTGATTCAAACTATCTACCTTATGGTAAGTCACAGATTGAGGGTGGAAGAAAAATATACAAACAATTAACTCTTATGGAAGATGCCATGTTGATTCACAGAATCATGAGAGCACCAGAAAAAAGAGTTTTTAAATTAGACATCGGTAACATACCACCTGCTGAAGTTGATAATTACATGCAAAAAGTAATAAACAAAATGAAGAAGGCACCTGTCGTCGATGAAAATACCGGTGATTATAATTTAAAATACAATATGCAAAACATAACAGAGGACTTTTTCTTACCAGTTCGTGGTGGGGATAGTGGGACTAGTATTGATTCACTACCAGGTCTTACATATGAGGCAACGGATGATATAGAATATTTAAAAAATAAACTTTTGGCCTCACTTAGAATACCTAAGGCTTTTCTTGGTTTTGAAGATCAAATAGGTTCGAAGGCAACATTAGCGGCTGAGGATGTTAGATTTGCCAGAACGATTGAAAGGATACAAAGAATCACATTATCGGAGTTGACAAAAATAGCGATAGTTCATTTATACGCACAAGGTTATCAAGATGCCGAGCTAACAAACTTCGAGTTGACTCTAACTAACCCATCGACTATTTATGAACAGGAAAAGATAGAACTTTGGAATAATAAATCATCGTTGGCAGATTCAATGTTACGAGACGGATTGTGTTCTTCGGAATGGATATACAAAAATATATTTAATTTTACTGATGATGAAATAAAAGAAATGGATGAACAGATTGCCTTTGACTATAAAAACAAATTCAGAAGACAACAGATTGAGCAAGAGGGTAACGACCCTGCTAAAAGTGGAGAGTCCCAAGGAACTCCATCGGATTTAGCCATGGGTAGAACCGGTCATGAGTTGGATGACAAGGGAGGTTCTGAAGAAGGTGGACAACCAGGTGCTGGAAGGCCTAAGGAGGCTAATAAGTATGGTAAGGATAGTGGTATCAGAGGTAGAGACCCGTTGGGTTCCCACGATAAGAAAAAGGGTGGTAGTGGTGCACCAAAATACGGTAAAGCACTTGCTCTTTCCCACTATGATTCTTTGAAGAAATCGATGAATTTTAATAAAAAAGATAGAGAAATCATAACAGAGGTGTCTGAATTGGAGGAAGAGTACCAAAATGAGGTAAGTTCTTTCAGTAATGATAAATCAAATGACTAATTATTGTTTAACTTTATATTTATTTATGAATAAATATACATATGTACGGAGTAATCTATAATGGCTCGAAAAATAAAACATTCAAAGATTAAGAATACTGGTATTCTTTTTGAATTATTAACACGACAAATCACAGCAGATGTCCTAGCCGGTAAATCAACAAAATCAGTTGGTATTTTGAAAAAATTCTTTAATGAAAAAACGGAGTTAGGTAAGGAACTTGAACTCTATAAGTTGTTATCTGAAAAAAATTATAATTCGGAAATGAAAGCTAATGATTTATTGAATGTGGTTATAAAACAAAGACAAAAATTGAGTAATTCGAATCTAAGAAGAGAAAAATATAATTTGATTAGTTCAATTAAAGAAAATTACAATGTCACGGATTTCTTTAACGGAAGGATACCTAATTACAGATTATTGGCTTCTATCTACAATATATTTCAATCTGAAACAACTGATGAGAAATTTAAAGCAGACCAGTTGGTCAATTCAAAGTTTACGGTTCTCGAAAATATAACACATAAAAAGATAGATGATGAAAAGATCAAACAAAAAGTAATCGCTGAGTATAGTAAACAAGATAAAGATTTAAGATTGTTGGCATACGAAATATTGGTTGATAAATTTAACAAGAAGTACAAAAAGTTAAATGAATCACAAAAAAAATTACTTAAAAATTATATTAATAATATAAGTAATACTAACTCACTTAGGGAATATGTCGATAAAGAGGTCACATCAATAAAATTAATACTCAGTAAGGAATTACCACGAGTGAAAGATAAAATAACAAATATTAAATTAGCTGAAGCGATAAACCAAATCGAAAATTTAACCAAAGGTAAGGTCGTCAATGAAAAGCAAGTTTTATCTCTGATGAGATATTATGAGCTTATTAAGGAGATTAAGGATGTCCACAAGGGATAAACTAAAAGAAATTTTGAGGGAGTTGATAAGGCAAGAGCTTGAAGAAGTCTCGGTCACAGGTAATTTAGACGGTGGTGCAGGCCCACCCAAGACACCTTACGCGTTTTACGGTGGACGTAAAAAGGATAAAGAAAAAAAGAAAAAAATTACACAGGCAGGTGGCTATACAAAAGTTCATGAGGGTAAGTATCATGAATATAGGAATGATGAATCAATGACACCGAAACAAAAAATTGGTAAGTCGATGAGAGAAATCAGAGATAGTCTGAATGAGTTGGACAAATTAGTTAAAATGAACGTTCGTTTAAAAAATGAATTGAATGTAGATTCAAGGTCATATTGGAAAAATACTCATAAGGCGTTACGTAGAGTTAGTGAAAGGTTAGTAAAACTAGCGAACAAGGTCGGACAATTACAGTAGGTATTGAGATGCCTTTTGAAGAGAACAAGAAGTCCTATATGGACACTTTGTTCAGCATTTCCACTTTGCTTAAAAGATGGCAAGTAGAAATACAGAATAAAGATGTGGATAAGAATTATATGTTAAAACGTTTAGGACAATGGATAGAAATGTTGGAAAGTCTTAAACACGAAATAATGATGGGGAGAGATAAATGAAAATCTTAGAATCTTATACAAGTATGATTAAACAATTTATTATATCAGAAAGAGAAGAACAGGACAAAGATAAAAAAGTCTATAAAACCAAAAGTGGTAAGTGGGCTGGAGATTATGATGGGGATATAGAATACTTTGATGACGCAGAAAAAGCAAGACATTGGTCAAAAAAGGGTGATATGGAATTTGGTGACAGTAAAGATGATGAAGATTCTGCTGGAAAGTTAGGTGGTAGTGATTTCGAAAGAGATGGTGGTGACGAACCTAAAAGTGAACCTAAAAGTGAACCAAAAGATACAACAGGCTCAATTGCAGGTAATGAAGATGCTATCGATTTTGCACAAGCTCTTGCTCAAGGTAATGAAACAAATAGGTCATATCAAGGGTTGAAAGATGCAGGTCATGAAGATTTAGCAAAAGCCATATCCAATGCAGATTCAGAGGAAGAAAAGTTTGATTTGGTAAGAAAAGCATCGGAAGAACCGGATGAACCAAAAGGTGATGAAGAACCAAAAAAATTATCTTCAGATGAAATAGATAAAAAAGTAGATGATTTGGGTAAGGAAATATTTTCAATCTATAATTCGGGAATGTCACCTCAAGATCAAGAAAGATATATAGATGACATTCAAAAGCAGATAGACGATTTGAAATCACAAAAAGAATCAATCAAAGTAATCAACGGAAAGAAATACAAAGCAGTAAAAGAATCTAAAGAACATATATTCAAAAAAGCATATAAAAGGATTGGTGGAAAGTAATGAAACAACTAATAGTAGATTATTTACCGTTTGAAATACTACCTGAGCAAATCAATGAATCCATGAAAGATAACAATGGTAAATTAATCGTTCGTGGTGTGTTGCAACGTGCCGAGTCCAAAAATCAAAATGGTAGAATCTACCCAAAGGAAATTTTAGTCAGAGAAGCAAAGAAGTATCAAGACGAATTTATAGACCAAAGAAGAGCCATGGGTGAGTTAGACCATCCAGAATCATCGGTGGTCAATCTACAGAACGTTTCACATAATGTCAAGGAAATGCATTTTGAAGGTGATAATCTTATGGGAACAGTAGAGGTTTTAGGAACACCAAGTGGTAACATATTAAAAGAATTATTTAAGAGTGGTATTAAGTTAGGTATCAGTTCTCGTGGTATGGGTTCAGTTGAATCTGTCAATGAGGGTGAAGCTCAAGAGGTTCAACCAGATTTCGAACTCATAGCTTTCGATTTTGTATCCAACCCTTCTACACATGGAGCTTTTTTACATCCGATAAAGGAATCGGTCGAAAAGGTGGTTGGTAGAACCTGTGGTGATTACTGTAGGGTTGAATCTGTAATCAACGACATCATGAGGGGAAGTTAAATGTTAGATTCAATGAAAATGATGAATAAGTGGTATGAATTTCGTAAACATAGTTGTGAGTGTGGTGGAGATTGTTGTTCTGTTAATGAAAGTGTCGAGGACAAGAACAGAGCTAAGAAAAAATTACAATCATTGATGAAACACGAGGGTGGATTTCGGGATAAGATGTTCAAGTTAGAACAAGCATTTTTAGCAGATGCCAGACCAGAGAATCGTCAACTTGCAAAAGACTTGAAAAAAACTTATAAGGATAATGTAACTAACTTTATGAGAGAGGCAACTAAACTTACCAAGAGACTAAAGTAATGCCATCATTATCTAAGAAACAACAAAAATTCATGGGTATCGTAAGAGCCATACAAAAAGGTGATGTTCCCCCATCAAAGTTTTCTAAAAAGGCAAGGGATGCTGCGAAAAGTATGAAAGGAAAAGACGTGAAGAAATATGCTTCTACTAAACATAAGGGCTTACCTACACGAGTCAATAAAGAAAATAAACTTTTCGAAAATCCCGCAGCAATAGCAGCTGGTGTTAGAGCCGCCATGGCAAGAGCTAAAGAAAAAGAACTATCAGTCGGTGGTGGTAAAAAAGTAAAAGTATCAACTGCATTGTCAAATAAAAGTCATCCACAACATAAAAAAGCTAAAGGTATTATTAGTAAAATAAAAGACAAAGCAAAAGCTATGTTGTCTAAAGCTAAAAAGAAAAAATCAGAACCAAAGAAACAATCTAAGTCTGATGCAAACTTTTATGCAAGACAATTTGGTGGTAAGACTGAATCTGTATATGAATCGGTTTACAAATTTAAAGGTATGACATCATCAGATATGGATGAGTTAGATGCTCAGTTGAGTAGAGATAATGTAAAAGGAACACCTGATTTTAACAAGATGACTTATACTATACACAGACCTAAAAAATCTGTGTATTTAGATTATTATATAAAGACTAAATATAAGAAATTTAGACCAAAGAAAATTAGAGAAGGTTTTGGTGGAGAACTAAAGGGTTCTGATAAGAAAAAATTTGAAAAGGCTAGAAAAGAAAATGCCGAACAATTAGGATATAAACTTACTGGTAAGAGTGATGTTAATGAATCCATAAACGAACGAATGGATAAGAGACAAGCCGGTGAAACCTTAAAACAATTAGGTGGTAATCGTTTTATCGCCATGACGGGTGCGAAGAATTTTGTTGTTGGCCCAAAGGGTATGGGTTTTAAAATTGGTAGGAACGCCAAGAACGTCAACTATGTCAGAATAGATTTGGACAAAGGTAAGGACTTGTACGATATGTATTTTAACTTTGTGTCCGTGAGGGGTGTGAAGGTAAAGGCAAAAGTTAAGGGTCTTTACGCAGACCAACTACGAAGTGTGTTTACAAAACATACGGGTATGTATACTAGTTTGTAGAAAAAAAATAATCTATATATTTATATTAAAACAGAGGTTTAGATATGTCTAAAAAAATAAAACTTAAAAATTTATTAGAGGAAAATTTTAGTAATACCATTGGTGGTGTGGTTTCAAGACCAACATTTACAGATAATATAAGTCTGTCACAAATGGTCAAAGAAAAGTACGGTGATATCACAAATGAAAAGATTGATGTCAAATCTTTGACGAAAGAGATTTCTCAATATAATAATATTGGTGAAGCGATATTTGGTAAATCAAACATATCAAAAATCTCAGAAAAATTAAGTTGGATTGCCAGTCAAGCAAA
>CETK01158437.1_pt1 | contig 11578 bp, 9 predicted proteins | sample 361431 | NCBI WGS metagenome assembly CETK01 (sample SAMEA2622452, study PRJEB7988) | marine metagenome | biome: marine biome (ENVO:00000447); feature: surface water layer (ENVO:00002042); material: "saline water (ENVO:00002010), including plankton (ENVO:xxxxxxxx)" | depth 5 m | reverse complement strand
TTCTTTGGTTTCCAGCTCAGTTTCTTTCTAGAGGCAGGTGTTTCTAGTTCTTTATAATCAGCATCTGGATAGTTAGATAAATCTAATGCTGAAAACCATGATATCTCAACTGCGTTTAAATTCTGCGATTTTATAGGAACAACCGTCATCAAAATCTCATCTATTGATTTACCACTTGCATCGTATTCATTGATATTCTTTCATCGATAAGCTTAATGCTGAGAATAAATGAAATATCTTAAGTTGCATAATTACAATATTGATTTTGCCGATAACCATTTAGAATAGGTGTGAATGGATGAGAGCACCTGTGCAGTTTCCGATAAAAGGAGCTGTGGTTTTACGCCATCAATACCAGGTTGGTGATCTTAGGAATCTTTTTTGAAGAAATTAAAAAAGATGCTTTGAACACACCTCAACAGCCAGGTGTAGTTCCTACCCTCTCAAGGCCAAGATTTATCTCAAAGCCCCCCAATAGTAATTTATTTTTATTTTAGTTTACCTGTAAAAGTAGACTTGAAAAAGATTGAGAAATAGTCGGAAATTATTTTAGAGTGGTGTTAAAAGTATCAAAATAAATTAGCTTTACAAACAACCGACTGATAAAAGTTCCGTTAATGGTACCTTTAAGCTAATTATTAGATACGAAAGATTTATAAATGAAAAAGGCTAGTTGTTGTGAAGGCTTGGAAAGACCAGCAGATAATCCTTTAGGTAACGATAATTACAAGACACCTATTGATTGCGCTTCATCAGAGATGCAAGATAAATTGCGAAATAGTCTAGTTTTAGTTTCGGGCGGTTTTTTTGATATGGGCTGCCCAGTATCAACCTTTCCAAATGACAACGATTCTCCTCGCATAAAAGTCTTTGTCTCAAGTTTCCGCATTTCACCGCACGCAGTCAGTAATGCGGAATTTGCAACATTTGTGGATGAGACGGGTTACCAAACCGTTGCGGAAAAAGAAGGTTGGAGTTTCGTCTTTCAATCCCTTCTCGATGATCTGACTAAGTATCCAAATTTTGCTCGCACAGCGCCGTGGTGGAGATATGTTGATGGTGCTTGTTGGAGAGCCCCGGAAGGTCCTGATAGTAACGTTGATAGGAGGCAAAATCATCCTGTAACCCACATAGCTTGGTATGATGCAATAGCATATTGCAAATGGAGTGGCTTGCGATTACCGTTTGAGGCTGAGTGGGAATTTGCCGCACGTGGCGGCCTATCTCGGAAAAAGTTTCCCTGGGGTAATCAGCTAGTTCCTAAAGGGGAACATATGATGAATACATGGCAAGGAGACTTTCCCAAGTTAAATACAGAGGATGACGGTTGGAGCGGCACTGCCCCAGTTGACAGCTTTCCTCCAAATGGCTTTGGATTGTTTAACATGACAGGCAATGTATGGGAATGGGTGCAAGATTTTTACGGACCACGCTCCCACCAAAAGCGCTTGCCGGAAAGAGATCCTAAAGGTCCAGATCAAGGATCTCAGCGCATCCAGCGTGGAGGATCATATCTCTGCCATAAAAGCTACTGCGATAGATACCATGTGCATTCTCGCATTCCTAGTGATCCAACAAATTCCGCTGGGCATAGCGGCTTTAGGGTTGCAGGTGACCAATGAAAATTACACTGCAAGTTTCCTTAAATCGATCAGCAGTTGCTTGAGAGGTGCAAAGCTGTGGTATTTTTTATGATATGTTATGCCGGTCGGAATGCTCCAGTCAAAATCCTTTAACATCACTTTTCGAAGGCCCAGTTCAGGATTTTCTTCTGCAATAGGGGTAGGCAAGCAGGCCAAGAAATGGTGCTGGTCTATCATTTTGAAAGCAAAATCTATCGACGCTGAGACAATGGCTAAATCAGGTGTAGGTAGGTCACGCTGCTCAAAGTATTTGTTAATGATTTTGTTGGCCCTTTGAATATTGAAAAGGCTAAGCCAAGGGTACTTTAAAGTGTCTAGCTCGTTATAACCTTCTCCCAAAAAAATTGGATGGTTTTTCGACGCATATACCGAGTTATATTGATCATAAAGGTACACATTCTTAAAATTCATATCGGCCAGCTCATCATCACTTGGAACTCCCCCACCGTAAGCGATAAGATCGCCTAACCGCAGCATTTGTATTAGATCGCTGGCTGGCCCAGAAGAAACTTCAACCCTCAGTTTAGGAAACTTTTTTTGCAAACGAGCTAGGCAGACCGGATAGTGAAGCAATGAGTAAACTGGCCCACCCCCAATCTTCATAACACCATGAAGCCCTCCTGACTGAGCACCTATTTCTACTAGAGCAGCGTTCCAAGAGGCCTCAATCTCTTGTGCTCTTTTGTAGAGCAATTCTCCCTCCTCTGTCATTTGTACACCACGAGGCAGCCGCTTTAGTAGTTTTGTGTTTAAAGCTTCCTCGAGGTGACGCATCGACTTGGTCAATGCAGGTTGACTAATATTTAGAATGCGAGCTCCGCCGTGAATTGATGCGGCCTCTACCACACCCAAAAAATGTTTAAGACGCCAGATTTCACGCATTTACAATTCCATGTTTATTTGAAGTTATAATAACTATAAGTTATCGAGATGATTTGAAATTATATTAAAATTCTTAATTTGAATGTGTCAAGCTAATGATGAAGGCATGAACCGTTGTTTTTGAGTTCGCAAACCTCCCGAAGAGTAGCATGCATGTTTCTTATTGGCGGCGGTCATGCTTTCAGATTGGAAGAATAAATAACTACAGGAAGGTTTCAATGCGCACCGTTTTTGTTTTGATGGACTCACTCAATCGTCATGCACTTTCTTGTTATGGGGGTGAGATTCACACACCAAATTTTGAACGATTAGCATCGCGTGCAGTACAATTTGAACGCCATTACACAGGAAGTCTTCCATGTATGCCCGCTAGGCGCGATCTTCAGACTGGTCGCCTATGTTTTCCGCATCGTAGTTGGGGACCGTTGGAGCCGTTCGACAACTCCTTTTCTCAAATTTTATCAAGAAATGGGGTGCATACGCATCTTATAACTGATCATTTCCATTATTTTGAAGATGGTGGCGCAGGTTATCACACTAGATACGACACCTGGGAATTTATTCGGGGCCAAGAATATGACACTTGGAAGGCAAAGGCCTCTCCCCCTATACAAGATTACAAAGAAAGGTATTCAGAACACAGTTATGACCCAGAGACAAAGCCTAGACGTGTTCAGCATTTAATCAATCGGGAATATATGGTAGACGAAGAAGAGCAGCCAACTCCGCGTTGTATTACCGCCGCATTAGAGTTTTTAAATGAGAATCGAGGAGCTAACGACTGGCTATTGCAGCTCGAATTATTCGATCCGCATGAACCTTTTTTCGCACCAGAGCGGTACCGTAAGCAGGGAGATAGTAATTATACTGGTCATATAATGGATTGGCCTAGTTATAATCGCGTGACGGAGACACCAGAAGAAATAGAAGAGCTACGGGCAAATTATGCTGCACTTGTCAGGATGTGTGATTACTATCTAGGGGTTCTTTTGGATTATTTCGACGAATATGACCTATGGGATGATACAGCGCTTATCCTAACTACAGATCATGGCTTTCTTTTGTCCGAGCATGAATGGTGGGGGAAGTGTAGGATGCCGTATTACGAAGAGATCGTTCACATTCCTTTGTTTTTGTATCATCCTGAAAAAACTGAGCTGATTGGAACCCATAATGAGGCACTGACGCAAACTGGCGACATAATGCCAACGATATTGGATATCTATGGTTGCAATATTCCTTCAGAAGTTACCGCAACTTCGTTAATGCAACTTTTGCATGAGCCTTTGCAGAGTCGCATTGTGGCTACAGGTATATTTGGTGGTCCGATTGGCGTGACTGATGGCCAATATATGATGTTTCATTATCCACCAGATGTGCTGGGCGAAGGTTTATATGAATACACGCTAAATCCTCAACACATGCGTGAACCATTTACCAGTGCTGAGATGGCAACTGCAAATATGGTACCAGCTTTTAACTTCACTAAGGGCATGCCTTTAATGAAGATTGCAGCGCTTAAAGAGGCCATGAGGGTACCGAACCATGATGGTCAAACTTTCCAAGATCAGGGTTTTGCGCTTTATGACCTTTTTGATGATCCAAATCAAAAATCACCAATTCGAGATGCTGTTGTCGAAAGCAGGTTATACGCGGGTTTGCTCGATATCTTTAGAGAGATAGATGCCCCACAGGAAAGCTATACTTGGTATGGCTTAAAAGCTTCGACTGGTTGATTTATATATCACTATTTAAGAAATATTTATGTAACACAATCTGACTGCAATCGCCTTAAAGGAGCGTTCACCGTATCTACCAACATACTCAAATATTGAATGCATAATTTTCGATTGAACCTAAAAATAAATATAAAAAGTCAGTAAGTAATAGGTTTATTATGAGAGAATAATTAATTTACAAATGATTTTAAGTCTTTGCTACTATTTTTCTCATCTCAGTATTATTTCAAAAAATTAAACTAAAAAGATTTCTGATCCAGTGATTTAAAATATAAATCTTGAAAAGATGGGATAAAACTTTGGTTGTTACATTTCCATAGGATAAAACCGAAATGTTGTTCCAAAACGGCAACTCTCGCCAGTAGCAACTGTTGGGAGATCCCCTTTGGACATAAGTTGTGCGCGCGAAAGTCTTTCATGAGTTGCTGGTTCTAGACAAACAAGGCCAACTCCAGGCTTAAAGTTCCTCAGCACCTGCAAGACGGGAAAAGTTGATCCCTCAAACTCCAAATCTAACGCAGGACCGTATTCCGAGATCAACTTTACTATATGCTTTCTTTTATCGGTTGGGTGAGTAGTTATTCCATCCTGATACAGAACCTTGGAAGTTATATCCTTTTTATCCAGCATCAGTTTGGCACCTTCAGAAGAAAACGGAAACCCTAAATTGGCATGATACATTGCCATTAAAGGCATGCTACCAGAGATAATTTTAACCTCATCCAAAATTTTAATTTCTCTCTTACCGAATGGTATTTCAATTATACGGCGGAGCTTGATGCCTCCGTCTTTTAAATTGTACATTACTGTCTCGGCCTCGATCCGGTAAGTGCAGCTATCACCTTCCCAAACAGCGCGAGCTGTTAGCAGGTTTGCTGGAAGATTCATTATACTTCCATGTTTTGGCCATGATTTTCCTTCAACAGTTTCTGCCTGACGAATGTGATCGAACCCGCAGGTTTGCATTAGCCCATATAGCGATGTGTTTTTACCAATTTCTCCCGCAGGAAAATTGGTTTGTAATGGTCCTGCCCAGAAGAATGGAACATCATTGCACCAAACCGCGCCAATATCGCAAGACCTATCAAGTAAAATTTCAATTTTTAGCCCTGCTCCTGCATCAATTTGAAGAGTTTGACTGCCACGAACACCGCCCTCAATCTGTTGCACCCTTTTAATGCCAAATAAGCGATCGGGATCGGGGATCAGACATTCAAGCTCCGCGCGAGTCCAATTACGCCCAAAGATAGAAATCATGAATCCGAGCTATGAATAAGGTTAGCACCATCATCTGGGTCGAAGATATGCCAGCTGTCAGACATTACATTGACATTTATAAGGTCGCCAGGGTGGGGTAGATTAGACTTGTTAGTTTCGTCCGTAGCAACACGGACAATTACTTCTCGCCCAGCGGCATTGTTTCCAAACACAAAAGCCTCACGCCCTAACCACTCCAGCCCAGCTATTGGCAGCGACATGCTTTCGGGTTCATTTTGTTTCGCGATTGTAAAATGCTCCGGTCGGACGCCAATTTCAACTTTTCGAACGGCTCCTATTATTTTTGAAAGTGCTTTTTTTCGAATCTTAGAAGCTGGCAAATAAAGTCGTGTTGCGCCTTCTAGAATAAAACCACGGGAGGTAGACGTAAGTGTGCCCTCAAAAAAATTCATCTCGGGTGAGCCGAGGAAGCCAGCGGTGAACCGATTTTTCGGCTCTAGATATAACTCCTGCGGTGTACCTATTTGCATAATTTCGCCAAAGTTTAACAGAACGATCCGGTCTGCCATAGTCATTGCTTCAACTTGATCATGTGTAACAAAAATTGAGGTCGCTTCTAGTTTCTCATGCAATCTGCGAATTTGGTGGCGCGTAGCGGTACGTAGTTTGGCATCTAGGTTTGAAAGGGGTTCATCGAACAAGAAAAGCTTTGGCTTACGCACAATACATCGCCCCATAGCTACGCGCTGTCGTTCCCCACCAGAAAGTGCAGCAGGCTTTCGGGCTTCCAATCCATTGAGATTTAGCACATCTATCGCTTCAGCCACCCGTTTCTCAATAAGTTTGGGATCTTCTTTGCGCATTCGCAAGGCGAAGCTCATATTTTCTTGTACGGTCATATGAGGATAAAGAGCATAGTTTTGAAACACCATGGCCATATCGCGGTCAGAAGGATCTGTTGTGGTTATGTCCTCATCGTTGACAAATACAGAGCCTCTTGTAATTGATTCAAGTCCCGCAATCATGCGCAGAAGCGTCGACTTACCAGATCCTGAAGGACCAACAAGGCACATAAACTCTCCACCTTTGATCGACAAGTCAACTTTGGGTATTATGACTTTGTTTCCATAAACTTTATGAATATCTACAAGTTTCAAATTTGCCATATAACTGTTCCTTTTATTTTAGTGCTCCAGCCATCAAACCGCGTACAACAAGACGTTGCCCAAAAAGGATTATTATTAGAGCGGGGATCATCGACAACACTGAAGACGCTGCCATCTCACCATAGCGAATTTGGTACTCCTGAGCAAAGGTGGCGATGGCAACTGGAGCTGTCATTGTATCTTTGTCGCTAAGGTTTAATGCGATGGCAAAGTCTGACCAAGATTGGATAAAAGCCAGTGCCCCCGCTGCTGCTAAGCCTCCATAGGACAAAGGTACCACAATGCGGCGAAAAACTTGTCCATAACTGCACCCATCTATACGTGCAGAATGTATCAACTCTTTGGGGATATTCATAAGAAACCCTGTCATAAGAAACATAGTCTGCGGCAATGCATTTACTAAGTTGGTCAGTATAAGCGCACTAAAGGTACCATGAAGATCAAGGTTGGTGAACATTACATACCAAGAACCCACAAACGTTAGCGTTGGCAACATGTGGAACACTAAAGCCCAGCCCATCAGGAGTAAAATTGCCCATTTTGGAGGCTCCAGCCTAAGAATTGTAAAAGCCGCGAGCGTCGCAATGGCCAGTACTAAAACGGTCGAGGTCACACTAACTATAGCACTATTCCAGAGATTCATAAGAAAATCTGACTGCCGCGAGAAGAGAACTGTATTATAATTTGTAAGTACTGGCTTTGTCAGACCGGTACCCATTAAGATGTCGATCTGTCGTTTAAACGAGTTGGATAGAATCCAAAGCATAGGTCCAAGAATGATTAACGCATAGCCCCAGCCAACTAAGTGCCCACTAAATAGCCTTTTGCGACCCAGTATATTCATGATATTGCTTCTTTAATTTTTGCGCGTCGCTTCTGGAGCCATAAGTTGACAACCACAATCAGAATGGCAACAGCTACGAGCGTTAAAAGCGACATGGCTGAGCCAACACCAACCCGGTCTTGGGCAAAAAAAGTTCGATAGATAGAAAAATTAATAACCTCGGTTGCAGTACCTGGACCTCCTTCGGTTAAAAGGAAAATTTCGTCGAAAACTTTAAAACTCAGTACAAGGCGAAGAACCAATGTTATTAGGATCGTTGGAAGCATTAGTGGAATTGTTATGTAACGAATTTCCTGCCAAGGTGATTTTACGTCACATCGTGAGGCTTCTATAACTTCTTGGTCTAAGCTCTCAAGCCCTGTCAGCATCAAAAGAAAAACGAAAGGAGTCCAATGCCAAATATCGACTATGATAACTGAGGTCAGCGCAATATCCGCATTACCCAAAAAATCAATTGGACCAAATCCGAAGATTTTTATTATTTCATTAATAGGACCAAATTCGCGCCCCATCAACAGACGCCACATTGCTCCAATTACAATTGGGGGCATGACTATTGGCAAAAGGAAGACACCAGTTAGCATTGCCCGAGTGATACCTGAGGCTTTCTGAGTTGCCAAAGCCATTGAAAAGCCTAATAGCATTTGTACTGTAACTGCGCATATTGCAAAAACAATTGTATTACGCACGCCAATCCAATAAACTGTTTCATGCTTGAATAACTGTTCATAGTTCGCGAGCCCAATGAAATCAGACTGAGATTTGCCGTCAATCCACTCAACTTCAGAGAAACTTAGCCCAATAAGGTTGAAAACTGGATATATCGTCAAAACTATAAGCATCAATACAGCAGGAAGCAGTGATCCAATACGCCAGAACGCGTTACGATTGGAAATCGAAAAGTTTGCCACAACAAAATCCTTTACGCTTGAGTTACCATTGGGTGCAGCATTTTCTTCTGCACCCAAGTTGCTTTGTTTTATAGTTTCGACGGCTCACTAACCTTGTAGCCAGCATCGATCATAATTTGGTGCATCGCATCAGCAGATTTGTTGAGAGCTTCCGTTGGAGTAAGCTCGCCGATTACAGCTTGGTTCAAGAAAACTGAAATTGCGTCTTTAATTTGGCTTCCCTCTGGTAAAGGTGAAATCATTTGGCTAACAGATGCATTAGCTGAAAATGCAGGAATAAAGTCAAAAGCTGGGTCATCACCTCCCGATTCTGCTAAGTCTTTACGGACCGGGACTCCGCCAGCTCGAACGTAAAATAATTGCTGTTCTTTCTGCTGGAACCAGTTTAAAAAATGCAGAGCTGCAACTTGCTTTTCTTTGGCTGCATTCTTTGGTATTCCAGCCTGCCAATGTCCTGCCGAGGAAGCATGTGGGTAGCCAGGCGCTGAAGGTATCAACGCTGTGCCAATCTTACCTGCAACGATCGAACTATTTGGGTTATTCAAGTTCGCGTAAGCGGCGATTACCGCTATAGCTTGCGCGGCCTTCCCAGTGGACAATAATTGAATCAATTCGGCCTGCGCTATGGAACCAGGATTTGGAGGCCCTGCCTCTTGCCCAAGTCTGATATAAGTATTTAATGCGTTAAGTGCCTCTTTTGAAGCAATAGTTACATTATAGTCGCCTCCAGATGGATCGGCAAAATACGATCCACCGTGGCTTAAAAGGCAAGATGTAAAGTTATACATTATTGAGCCGCGAGAGGCGCGCGGTATATAGCCATAGGTGTTTTCGTCGGCTAGAGCTTTAGCGTTTTCTATAAGCTCGTCCCAAGTCTCTGGTGGGGTTAAACCGGCCGCCTCATATAGGTCAGTACGATAGTAGAGAACTTGTACATTACCATTGATAGGTACACCCAGTATCTCACCATCGCTTGAAAAGCCTTTGTTAGCTCGATCCCAACCAACTGACCCTCCAAATTTCAATAAATTTTCTTCAAGCTTGAAGTTTGGATCGATTTCGGTAAGTGGTTTCATAAAACCGCTAGAATAGTGTTCTGCAAGTCCACCTGCATTTAACGCTATCAAATCGTACCGTGCTTCTGATCCTCGAATCGAATTCCGTGTCTTTTCGAGCATCCCACCAAATGGGGTCACATCCAATTCAATAGTGTTGTCACTTTGTTTTTCGTATTCATCTACCATCGCAATGAAACCATTCAGCCAAGGAGACTGATTGATTAGCATTCTTATCTCCTCTGCCAAGGCGGCAGAACTAGTAAGCGAAGCTGATAGGAAGCTTCCCAATAAGAAAGTTTTAAAATATTTCATTCTGGTTTTCTCCTAAAGTTTGGTTAAATTGAGAGCGCTTGAAATCAAATCGCTCATACAGTTCTTGTGGCGCATCATGGGATTCTAGAGTCTCAATGATTGCGGTCACGAGCTGTTCTCTAACGATCTTATCATCTATTGGGTACATTTGTTTAGGGTCAGATCGTATATCATATAAAGCTGTGTCAAAAGCAGTCATCTGTTTCCACCGTTTGCCCGGAGGACGCCTGTTCTGCCCCTTTTCTGCGGGGACACGCAACAGAGGAGTGCTTTTGGTAAAGTCAAAAGGTTCAGCAAGGGTGGCATGTTTCAATTCATCTAAACCGAACGGCAATTTAAGGTGAGAAGGCATCAAAGTATATTCAAAGAGGCCTTTCTGTTCGATAGATGGTGGGTAAAGATAGAGAGCATGCCGTCCATCGCTAGCACCTATAGGTCCTCCAAACTGCCCAAAAACTGCAGCTCTATCGGCTGGCTCTTCTTTAAGAACTGACTGGCCGCGGACCTCTTTAGGAATTGTGAGTCCATGCAAGTCTAAAATTGTTGGCATCAAGTCATGAGTTTGAGTCACGCAATGATTACTGTTAGGGGAAAGCTCACAACCTTCAGGAACGTGAACCATCAAAGGGATATGAGAAATTTCTTCAAAGTAGGGCGGCGTATTCTTACCCCACCAGTCGTGTTCACCCAACAAAAAGCCATGGTCGGTGGTCACGATTACAGCAGTATCTTTCCACATTTCATGTCGATCTAGGTAGTCTAAAAGGCGTCCAAAATGTGTATCGCACATTGCTACCAATGCATGATAGTTCCGCCTTAATTCTGCAACCTCTTCGGGTGCATATTCTGCTGGCCCATAGCGTGGCCAGTCTAATACAGGCCCGTTATACCCACTTTCTGGTAGCTTTTCTTTATAATGATCAGGAACAAAAAATGGTTCATGCGGGTCAAAGCACTCAAGTTGCAAGAACCAGTTATCTGAATTTTTATTTACTTCTAGAAATTCCAATGCCGCCTTGACACAACGTGGTCCGGGGTGCTCTTCTTCAATCTGGATATAATCGCGGTTAACTTGGTGCTGTAATCGATTATTTTCGCTTGGATGATTATAATTTTTGTTTGAATAAAGCTTTTTGTAGCGCTGAGTGTTTGGTGAAACTGTTGGTTTCCATGTGTCATATTCCTGTCCTCTGATTAGATCCCAGGTATTGTAGCGTGTGTGGTAATTAGCGCCACCATCCTCAAAATAATGAAAGTGATCCGTTACAAGGTGTGAATATACTCCACCATCTCCTAGTAATGCCGGAAGAGAATTATCAAAGGGCTCAAGAGGACCCCAAGATCTATGCATAAAATTCATACGCCCCGTATGTAAGTCCCGTCGTGCTGGCATGCATGGTAGAGATCCAGCGTAATGGTTGTCGAAGCATTGCGCTCGCTCCGCAAATCTATCAAAGTTAGGTGTTGCTGTCGCAGTTCCACCATAAGCGCCTAATGCAGATCTGTTCAGTGTATCAAAAAATACTAAAATTGTACGCAACTAAGTTCTTTCTTTTGTAAACTTTCTATTAATTTTAAATGAAGAAACTAAACTAGAGTAATCACAAAATTGATTTTACCGATAACCATTCAGAATAGCTTTTTGACGGTGTATTCGTTCGCAGTCTCGCGCTAGCAAACTAATCGCTACAAATTAAAAGGTCGCGCTCGGGTGAACTTCGTAATATTAGCTTGCCAGCTCTAACCCAACTTCATGACAGAAATGACAAACTCACCTTATCCACCGTTCTATCAATATATGCGCC
>CETK01091373.1_pt1 | contig 11579 bp, 9 predicted proteins | sample 361431 | NCBI WGS metagenome assembly CETK01 (sample SAMEA2622452, study PRJEB7988) | marine metagenome | biome: marine biome (ENVO:00000447); feature: surface water layer (ENVO:00002042); material: "saline water (ENVO:00002010), including plankton (ENVO:xxxxxxxx)" | depth 5 m | reverse complement strand
GCTGATTTCTATGACCTTGAAAGTGATGGTGATGGTTGTTCAGATGTAATTGAAGCAGGTTTTACGGACAGCGATCCTGTACCTGACGGAATTTTGGGAGCTTCTCCTGTTACGGTAAGTTCTTTCGGGCTAGTTGCTGGTTATGATGGGTATGTTGTGCCAAGAGATGCTGATCTCTCTGGAATCTATGACTTTCAGGAGGTGGGAAGCGCGGCTTTGGCTACTAACATCATTACACACCCCAATGTACAAGGTATTTGTTTAGGGGGTAGTGCGAATTTTGAAGTACAAACTGATCTATCTCAACCCGTTTTACAATGGCAAATATTTGATGGGACCGATTGGATTGATTTGAGTGACGATGGAACATACAGCAATACTAACTCCTCTGTAATGACAGTAACTCCTGCAGATAATTCATTAGATAACACCTCCTATCGTGTTACTGTGGCCAAAAGAAATTATCTGTGCAACCCTGTTATTTCTGATATAGCTTTGCTCAATATGGAACCTCCAAAAGTTTTTACTGTAGAACCGGGGTTATTTAACCTAAGTGAGACGGATTCCTCTACTTTATTTAATATTACACTTAATGAAGCACCTACCTCTAATGTGATTTTGGATATATCCAATCCTGATATTACTGAGGCAATAGTTTCCCCTACTCAGGTAACCTTCACTCCTGCCAATTGGAATGTTGCTCAATCTGTTTCTATAATACCTATGGAAGACGGACTCTTGGATGGTGACCAAATCATTTATCCCACTGTTTCGGTCAATGTTGGCTTGACCCAAAACTGCTTTACTAATGCCGAAGCAAAGACAGTTACATTATCGATTTTGGACGTAAATTCGGCAGGATTTGACATTGTTGTTTTGGACAACATTTCAAGTGAAAATGGAGATGAAGCTTCTTTCTCTATAAAACTGTTATCTAAACCATCAGGTATTGTGAGACTTGACTTATCCTCGAGTGACCTGACCGAGGGACAGTTAGGAATTGACTATGTTGAGTTTAATCCTTTTAATTGGGATTCCCCCCAAACGATAATAGTAACTGGTTTACCTGATCCTATACCGATTAAGGATGGTAATATTGCTTATCAAATAATTACTGGAAATGTCAGTTCAACTGATGCTAATTATGATCTATTAGAGGGTAATTCGGTTGACAATGTTGATTTTATTAATCAAGATAATTTAGGTCCAGGAATTGAATTGACCGTTGTAGGTGGATCACCAGTAACAGATGAAAATGGGAGTTCATTTGTCGTTCAGTTTAATTTACTTTCTCAACCCTTTGGTGGAGCTGACGTAACCTTTGGATTGTCAGTTTCTGGAGATCCGGGAGAAGTATCACTATCAGCATCATCAGTTACCATCTTAAATGCAGATTGGAACAAACCCTTTAATAATCAAATTACTATAACAGGTCAGGATGACGCATTGATTGATGGAGATATTTTCTTGGTTTTAGAAACTGCTGACCCCAGCTCAGCCGATATGGTTTATGATAATTTGGAGGAGTTTGATATAGCAGATTTAATCTTTCGAAATTTAGACAACGATCAGCCTGGATTTTCTGTTGGAGCTATCTCAAACAATCTGAGTGAAAATGAAAATATAGCTAGTTTCACTGTTGTTTTGGATATCAAACCTAATAGTGATGTCTTTATGAATATTAACTCTAATGATGCTGGAGAAGTTAGTGTAGATTCAAATTCCCAACAGTTACAATTTACTCCAATGAATTGGAATATTCCTCAAACGGTTTTGGTATCAGGAGAAGATGATATGGTCATTGACGGAGATCAGCTAACTAAAATTATAGTATCAGTCGATAATGGATCCGACCCCAATTTTTTGACCGAGCCCTCCCAACATCTTGATGTAATCAATATTGATAATGATAATGCCCAAATCATCATAGATACGATTGATCAATTAAGTGGCGAGGATGGTTCGTTAGCAAGCTTTTCGGTTCGCCTTAGTGCTGTCCCCTCTGCGCCAGTCGAGGTTAACTGGGCAAGTTCTAATATCAACGAGGGCGACCTTTCAAGTTCTACAATCGTATTTTCAACTACCAATTGGAATCAGCCACAAGTCATTACGGTCAGTGGTATTGACGACCTAATTCCCGTCAATGACGGTGCTATTAATTATAATATTTTTGTCACTGCTATTTCCAGTACAGATCCTAATTTTGGGAACATTATTCCTGCAAGTATAGCTAACGTACAAATGATAAATCAGGACAATGATTTTGCTGGAGTGTTGGTCCATCTAATAGATAAAGACAATCAAACCAATGAAAATGGTGATCAAGTTAGGGTTGGTTTTTCACTAAATACAATGCCCATGGGTGATGAAGATGTTACTTTACCTGTTGTTCTCCAAAATAATGTTGATGAGATAGCTTTATTAGAAACAGAGATCATTATCGAGAACCAATATTGGGATGATCCAACGTCCAATATACTCACACTTTATGGTTTGGATGATTTTTTATTAGACGGAAATCAGCAAGTAAACTTTGTAACAGGAGATCCTAAGTCTGTTGATTCAGCTTATGACCAATTGAACGACTCCTCAGTGGCAGATTTGATTTTGGTTAATTTAGACAATGATTTTCCAGGAATTCTCCTAAGTGGTGCAATAATTCCAATGATTCCCGCTGAGTCTGGAAATGTTACTACCACTTACAAACTTTCATACCCCTTGAGTGAATCAAACTCTTCAACGATTTTATCAATTAAATTGAATGCTCAACCCAATGCCAATGTTATTATTAGTTTTACAATTCCCGATCCTACTGAGTTAGCTCTAAATAAAGCTTTTTTGACCTTTACCCCCCAGAATTGGGATGATCCTCAACCCATAACTCTTATCGGAGTAGATGATTACCTTTTTGACGGTGATATTTTGACCAACCTATTAATTTATGTTGATCCCTCAAGTACTGATCCTGATTATTTGACTGCTGATTTAATTACTGTTGATTTAATAAATCAAGACAATGATATAGATTATGATAATGACGGTCTACATGAAGTCTTTGACAATTGTCCTCTCGAATTTAATCCTGATCAAATAGATATAGACGGAGATGGTATTGGAGACATTTGTGACGCTGATATTGACGGAGATGGCGTGACAAATGCTCAAGAAGCTTTAGATATGACCGATCCTAATGATAACTGTGATTTTTTTAATGATAGTATAAGCCTAATAATTACATCTGATCTCGATTGTGATCAAGATGGTGTACCAAACGATATTGACCTAGATGATGACAATGATGGCATTTTGGATACAGATGAAACATACGACGATTTTGATTCTGACGGAATTGCAAACAACAGGGATTTGGACAGTGATGGAGATGGATGTTTTGATGTTAAAGAAGCAGGATTTGAAGATCCAGATCAAGATGGAATACTAGGAAGCAGTCCAGTGGAGGTTGATGCTTTGGGTAGAGTCATCTCAAATTCTGGTTATGTTACAGCTCAAGATAGGGACAACTCCGGTAAATTAGACTATTTAGAATTACCGAGAAGTCCAAAATTTTTAATGCAACCACCATCTTCAATGATTGTCATTCCTCATGAAGATATGAAACTAACAATAGATATTGAGAATAGCCAAATGTTTGATATTCAATGGCAAATTTTGGAACCCTTTGCTACACAATGGCAAGATTTGGTAACATCTGAAGCATTTACGGGGATTGATTCCGAAAATTTAGTTTTACTTAACCCAAAAGAATCATTGGTAGAATCCAAGATCAGAGCTGCAATAAGCTCAAAAAACTTTTCCTGTGATCAATCAAACTTTTCACAAGAAACAACTCTCAGATATCAATCTCTGAATATACCAAATGCTTTTTCACCAGATAATGACGGAGTAAATGATAACTGGGTTATAGAGGGGTTGGGGCAATTTCCTAATCACGACCTCAGGATTTACTCTCGTTGGGAGACCCTTATTCTTAGCGAGGCTCCATATCAAAACGATTGGAATGGTGAATCAAGAACTTCCTATTCCAACTCGCATGAACAAAATTTACCAGAGGGGACGTATTTTTACATTTTAGATTTAAGAAATGGACAGACGCCTTTAAAGGGTTTTATATATTTGAAAAGATAATTATATATACTCTTATTTTAGTATGAAAAATTATTTTTGGCTTTTTCTCTCCGTTATTTGGAGTGGATTAATTCTTTACCTTAGTTTTTTTAACCCAATAAGTGATAATTCAAGTAACCCTTGGTTTGAAAACCAAGATAAAGTTGGACATCTTGTGTTTTATGCTGTGTTTAGTTTTATTTTAATCAAAATGTTCAGTTTAGAAATTATAGTCAAAAATTCTATTGTATCAGGAGCTACCGTAGCATTCATTTTTGGTGTCCTTATTGAATTTTCCCAACATTTTTTTACCCTCGATCGCGATGGTAATTTTTTGGATGTTTTTGCAAATTTTTTGGGAGTTCTATTTCAAGTGATATTGATCAATAGCTTTCCAGATTTTTTTTATCACCATACAAAAAAATGATATCACAAATTAAATTTCATAAAGTATTATTAAAAAAAAAATTCCCCCTAGCCATCAGTCGTGGGGTAAAAGGAGATTCACATAATCTTTTCTTATCCTATCAAAAAGACGGATTAATAGGATGGGGAGAAGCTGCTCCCGGTAAAAATGAAAATGCTGAAACAGTGGAAGAAATTCAGAATCAGCTAGAAGCTTTTCTTGAGCATGGGATCGAATCCAAAACTACTGAAGAACTAAACCAAACAGCAAAACAAATGGGAATAGCTCCATGTGCTTACGCGGCTCTTGATATCTCACTTTGGGACTGGAAAGCCAAAAAAGCTAAATTACCTTTGCATCAACTTTTAGGTTTCCCACAACCCACTGTTCCCACTTCACTTACGCTTGGTATCATTCCCCCAGAGCAGGTCCGAGAGAGAGTACAATTGATGTTCAAAAACTCCTCTGCAAAAGCATTAAAGATTAAACTTGGCTCTCCTCTGGGAATCGAAGCTGATCAACAAATGTTTTCGAAAGTACTTGAAAGCGTTAAAAAATATCAGCTCAAAATTAGAGTGGATGCTAATGGGGGTTGGTCCACAAAAGAAGCTATCTTCATGATGAAATGGTTGGCCACAAGGGGGGTAGAATACATCGAACAACCCTTGGAGGAAGGGCAAGAATCCGAGCTTCAATATATCTATTCTAATCGTCCACTGCCAATCTACATTGACGAATCTTGCAGATATGCTGAAAATGTAGGCAAATGGGCCAACTATATTGATGGTATCAACATGAAATTGATGAAATGTGGTGGAATCACTGAAGCCCTGCTTATTATTCGCAATGCTAAAAAATATAAACTTAAAACAATGATTGGTTGTATGAGTGAATCTTCAATTTCTATAGCTGCCGCAGCAGCTCTTTCCGGAGTAATTGATCAAATAGATCTGGATTCTCAATATAATTTAGTGCCTGACCCTGCTTTGGGGATTCAATTGATCAACGGTGTCACCACTCCAGACTTCGTTCCCGGACATGGCGCAAAACTTAAACCTGAATACCATGCTTAAACCTAATCAAAAAGTAGCGATATATATGGAAGGTTTTATCCATAGTGACTATGGCAAAATGGGGTTAGGTGTTGCCCGTTATCTTCAAAATCGTATTGTAGGAATCATCGATTCCAAACATGCAGGAAGTAATATTAACAAGGAACACCCCATCGAAAGAGACATCCCTATATATGAAAATTTAGATGAAGTAATTGACCAAGGAGCTGAAGTGCTTATATTAGGTATTGCTCCTTCAGGTGGAAAAATTCCCAATTCGTGGCTTCCCATTATCAAAAAATCCTTGAGTCTGGGCTTAAGTATTATTAATGGTCTTCATGAAAGTATTGCATATAGATTCACTGAGCAAATTCAAAATTCTAACCAATGGATTTGGGATGTTAGAGTCCCGCAATTTACCCCTCAAATTGCATCAGGTCGTGCATTACATTTGAACAATAAACGTCTTTTAATGATTGGAACTGACATGGCTTGTGGTAAAATGACCGCCGGTCTTGAAATTTATCGTTGGACCCAACAAAAAAATATTGATGCTGCTTTTATCGCTACAGGACAAATTGGTATAACATTAATGGGGAGTGGTATTCCATTAGATGCAATTAAAGTAGATCATGCCTGTGGTGCAGTAGAACAAATGGTTATGAGTCATAAAGACAAATCTTTGATTGTCATTGAAGGACAAGGATCTATATTACATCCAGGTAGTACCGCTACTCTTCCCTTGATGCGGGGTAGTTGTCCCACCCATATGATTCTTTGTCATCGCGCTGACAAAACCCATTTGAGAAAACCAGATAGTGTCAAAATTCCCAATTTAAAGGATTTTATTAATTTGAATGAAGCAGTTGCCTCTGTTGCAGGTACCTATGGAAATCCAAAAGTGACAGGAGTAGCGGTCAACACGGTTAAATTATCTGAATCAGAGGCCCAACAGTACATTTCCAATTTAGAAAGCAAGTTGAATGTTCCCGTTACAGATGTTATTCGATATGGTGCAGAGAAAATAGTCAAGGATTGTATATAAACTATTTACAGTGATAATCCGCTGCTCGGGTAGCGATTTGGTTGTCAGGTTTTACATTTACCTTGTATCCCAAAGAATTGGCCCAACCTTTGGTGGCTGAGATTAATTTATTGGATTTGAAACTCTCATCGCTGTTGTAATCCATATCAATCTCAACCCGAACGCTCACTTGATGAGTAAGCCACTCGGCTACATCAATACTGATCTCAGCCTCATGCCATAAACGTTTCCACATATCCGAAATCAAAACCTCCTGCTTTTTACTAAGGATATAGTGTACTCCCCTACTTCCATAACGGTATGCAATTACCGTTGCATATTTTGTAGATTTGCCAACATTTTGAGAATCAGACCCAATGTGGATTTGAACGTTAGGGTGCTTTTTAAGAATATCAAGGGTATGCTCAATGGGGTCTAATCGTTGGCCATAAATATCTTTGAATATCCTCATAAATAAAAACGAAGATAGGGAAGCCATATAAAAAAATGGTTTTATTTTTGAGATAAGAATATGCTTTACGAAATAATTTTTAATCTTTTCAATTCGGGAATCCTGCTTTTTTGGTTGCTACTTTTGGTGTTTCCAAATATGAGTTTCACGCAGAAAGTTATGGCTTTTCCATGGGTTCCTCTGGTCATATCCATGGGCTATATATATTTTCTGACTTCCACTACTGGAACCTTTTCAACCGATTTATCCTCCCTTACCAGTTTAACTAAAATGTTTCAAAATGCTGAACCACGTGGTGTAGCTGCAGGATGGTTACACTATTTGGCTTTCGATTTTTGGGTAGGTTGTTGGATGCTCAAAAACAGTCAGGAGAAAAATGTGAAACACCTATGGATGATATTGCCTTTACTTTCTACTTTGATGTTGGGCCCAGTTGGAATTTTACTTTATACCTTGGTACTTTTGACCCAAAAAAAATTATTTACTAAATCCATATGACCAATTCCTTTTTCTTGCTTTCTTTAGCTTTAGGAGTTGCAACTGGTGCCTTGGGAGGCTACATCTCCGAAAAAAAGGGAAGAACCCATCGCTTCGGGTTTATCATTGGCTTTCTTTTTGGTTTATTTGGTGTTGCTGGATTGATGCTGATGAAAAACAATGTCAATGAAAAAAAAAACTAAAGAGAATATTCCCTATTAAATTACTCCCACCCAATATCAAAGGATATACGACAAATAGCCAAAGGCCATCTTTAAAATTTAAAGCATTTGCATTACCCAATTGGTTTATAAAGTCGTACCATGTCTTTAGTCCTAATTGAGTGGCTAAATAGTTGGCCATGATGGCTACGATCAAAATCATCAATCCTACAAAATATAACTTAATCAATTCCATAAATTCATTTAATTTGTAAATAAGCTCTTAGAAATGAAATTCAAAACGCTCATCAAAATTCTTCTTTTACTCTTATCATTGGGGTGTTTTTATGTGGTTTATTTAATGTACTCTAAATTGTCTTTTATCGATACACCTTATCTATATGGAGGGATCGTGCTTTTGATGATCGGACTTTTGCTTCACTTCAAAAAATAACTCTATTCTTTAATAAGAATATAAGTTGCCCTCACTCCAGTAGCTAGATTCCACTGGTTGGCAGCTGTCATATCACCATTTTCGTCATATACCCTGACCTCCGCAGTGTTGGGGCCCGAAGAACCTTGGTTGAGTGCTACAAAATCAATTTTGTTAAAACCGGGAATCAATTCAATAGTCAAGCCAACAAATCGCTCCACCAATAAAACATTTGGTTGAATCACCTTATCGTTGTGAAGAATTCTTACTCGATCCCCATCAGGGTATTCGTGGTCTCTGAATATAATTCTGGCTTTGTCTCCTCCAATCCTGTAATCACCCATGTATTGGTTCGTTCTAAATTTGTTGGGATCTTTCCCAGCTTCAATTCCTTTTCCTTTGAGTTTTGAAAGATAAATATCTCCCGCATTTAGAAATCTTTCCTGTTCTTCCATATTTATCTTAGAGCCTTTATCATCAAGTTTAGGATCGGTCATATCCAAAGGTTTCTTCAAAAAATCACCTCTCAAAAAAGGGCTATCCTCAGCGGGAGGCTGAAAAAGGGAGTTAGAATTATCACCATCGTTTGGTGGAAAACTAAAAGAGGAGTTGTTATTTTCGATTTGTGAAAATGCAAACTCAAAGCACAATATCAAGCCAACCCAAAAGGATGTTGAAAGAAACCTAACCTTGGTTCCAATTAGAGCGTTGTGAAATGAATTAAAAAAATAATTCAAGCACATAAAAGCAATTTTTTATACAAACCTATTAAAAATACACAACAGAGGTATTGTTTAACAATATTTTATCAGTGTTTATAGATTAATGGTTAATTTGGTTGTTTAAATAATATAAAATGGATTTAGTAGGAATCGATTGGGCAATTATAATTAGTTTTTTTTCAATCTCCCTATTTATAGGGATTTGGGTTTCTAAAAGGGCAGGATCATCCAGCGGTGAATTTTTTCTTTCTGGGCGTAACATGCCATGGTGGTTATTGGGGGTATCTATGGTAGCCACCACTTTTTCAACTGACACCCCCAATTTGGTGACGGATATTGTCCGAAACAACGGAGTTTCGGGAAACTGGGTCTGGTGGGCCTTCCTGATTACCGGATTGCTTACAGTATTTGTTTATGCCAAATTATGGCGCAAGTCAAACGTAAAGACAGATATTGAATTTTATGAATTCCGCTATGGTGGCAAGCCTGCGAGCTTTCTTCGAAAATTCAGAGCACTCTATTTGGGGGTACTCTTCAATGTGATCACCATGTCCTCCGTAACCTTGGCAGCAATAAAGATCGGGGGAATCATGCTGGGCTTAGAGCCCTGGCAGACTGTTGTCAGCGCAGGTTTGGTAACAGTTGCTTTCAGTGCACTGGGAGGCTTTAGAGGGGTACTTTACACTGATCTTTTATTGTTTGTAGTTGCCATGGCAGGATCTATTGGCGCAGCCTACTACCTTGTAAATCTTCCTGAAGTAGGAGGCATGAATGCGCTTTTAAACCACGAGAACGTTAATGATAAATTATCTATTCTTCCTGACTTTTCAAACACAGACGCATTAATCACACTGTTAATTATTCCTTTGGCAGTGCAATGGTGGAGTTCCTGGTATCCAGGTGCAGAACCCGGAGGTGGGGGATACATCGCCCAGCGGATGTTGGCTTCCAAAGATGAAAATCACGCCATTGGAGCCACATTCTTCTTCAACATCATGCACTACGCATTGCGTCCCTGGCCATGGATCTTAGTCGCCTTGGCCTCTTTGGTGGTTTTTCCTGATCTAGCAAGTATTAAAGAAGCCTTTCCTAATATCGCTGATGATAAATTGGGACACGACTTGGCCTATTCTGCCATGCTCGTCAAACTACCTCCCGGGCTGATAGGTTTAGTTTTGGCCTCCCTAATCGCTGCCTACATGAGTACTATTTCCACACAACTCAACTGGGGTTCCTCTTATATGGTTTACGATTTCTATCAAAATCAAATTAATCCAAATGCATCCGAAAAAAGGTTAGTTGCTGTGGGAAGATTTTGTACCATTGGGCTGATGATCTTCAGCGCACTATTGGCATTGCTATTACAAAGTGCCTTACAAATTTTTGACATTCTCCTCACCTTTGGTGCTGGAACTGGTCTTATTTTTATTTTGAGATGGTTTTGGTGGCGAATCAATGCATGGAGTGAGATCTCCGCTATGTTTGCTTCTGGAATTTTATCCATCCTACTAAAAACCACTAGTCTGGGAGCCTATTTTTTTGGAGCTGAATCAGGACTCCTCCCCTCTTGGTCCGAATATCCGTTTGTTGTTCTAGTAACTTCGGCCATCTGGATTACGGTAACCTATATGACCCCTGCTGAAGACAAATCTGTACTCCAAACTTTTTATCAAAAAATCCAACCAGGTGGACCCGGTTGGAAAAAAGTCATTGATGAGGCAGAAAAAGAAAACATCAATATCACCGATAACAGTCAGGGGTGGAGTGTCCCTTCAGGAATTACCGCCATGTTGCTGGGTTGTGTAATGATCTACGGTGCCATGTTTGCAACTGGGTATTGGATATATGGGGAGTATACACGAGCGAGCATAATCACTCTGATCTCTGTTGTTTTTGCAGCTTTATTGGTACGAACTTGGAAAAAGGTCAGGGTTAAGGTGATATGAACCTAGCCCAAAAGTGCACCAGCAATTGTTGCCGACATAAGAGAGACTATCGAACCGCCAACCATCGCTTTCACCCCCAGTTCACTCAGGTTTTTTCTTTGGCCTGGAGCCAGAATACCTATCCCCCCGATCTGAATACCGATTGAAGCAAAATTGGCAAAACCACATAACATATAGGTTGCCATTACCACCGACTTTTGGTAGCCAAAATGCAAAGCATTGTCCAGCTGTTTTAAATCGGCCAGTTGAACATAGCCTACAAACTCGCTCGCTACTATTTTTATCCCTAACAGTTGGCCCATAAGTGCCATATCCTCGGTCGCAACCCCAATGATCCACATCAGAGGAGCGAATAAATAACCCAAAATAAATTCTATCGAAAACTGATCGTAAGGGGTATTTTGGGCCACCCACATATTTAGCCCCAAGGCGTCACCGATCGCGGAAAAAACACCATTCAACATAGCTATCAAAGCAATAAATACCAACAACATTGCTCCCACATTTACCGCCATTTTTACCCCTTCTGTGGTTCCGTTGGAAATGGCATTGAGAAGGTTATTCCCAGCACTATTAGAGGGCACATTAATTAACTCCGGTATTTTGTCCTTTTGAGGAAACATGATCTTTGCAATGACCACAGCACCTGGTGCAGCCATGACCGATGCCGCCAAAAGGCTTTTGGCAAATGCCAAACGTTCAAGCGGATCATCTCCGCCAAGAAAACTAATATAGGCGCCCATTACACTTCCCGCCACGGT
>CETK01065482.1_pt1 | contig 11604 bp, 9 predicted proteins | sample 361431 | NCBI WGS metagenome assembly CETK01 (sample SAMEA2622452, study PRJEB7988) | marine metagenome | biome: marine biome (ENVO:00000447); feature: surface water layer (ENVO:00002042); material: "saline water (ENVO:00002010), including plankton (ENVO:xxxxxxxx)" | depth 5 m | reverse complement strand
ACGAGAACTACGAGTCTACCGAGGAGGACTGTGCTGCTGCCGGCCACGTGTGGATGGGAGGAGACGGCCACGGGGACGAGGACGGGCACTCAGACCTTCCAGAGATCAGCACAGATCGGGTAGCTTACACATTGACGTTCCCAGAGCACATGGTCTGCTATGACATGTCAAACCACGCCCTAAACACCTCGTTCACTCATGAAGAGGACTGCACGTCAGCTGGAATGATGTGGGTCTCTGAAGATAGCGCACCAAGCGATCATGACGGCGACCACGAGGAATCAGGAGAACACAGTGAAGTTGGGTACGCAATAGTACACATCGATGAAGAGGGCGACTACGGATTTGTTGTCCCCACCGACGTTAACATGTACATACTGATGGGTGAAGGAGGACATGAAGACCACGGTGATCATGGCGGCCATGGAGGTCACGGCGATCATTCCGATGAGGGAGAAGGCCACTCCGATGAGGATGACGACCACCAGGAAGGAGAGATAGTCGCTGACACTGACGAAGAGGAGTTTCAGTATGATCCACACAGTTGGCTAAGTCCAGCAGCTTTTAGAGCCCAGTTAGGAGTTGTCGAAGAAGCACTTTCCGAGACCTTCCCCTCTGGAGCACCAACATTTGCCGAAAATACATTGGCATTTGCAGCGAAACTGATTGAACTTGACACAAGCTTCAATTCTGCATTCGGCGAAGGTGGAACTTGCGATTCAGGAGGCCACCTCAAAACAATCGTTGCAAACCACAATGCGTATTCCTACATATCTGTCAGATATGACATCGACATCCTAACAGTTCACGGACTAGACCCAGAGGCAGAGCCTTCCCCCGCTGAAATCTCTGAAGTCGTTGACCAAATCAATGAGATGGGCCTAACTGTTCTCTTTGTCGAAGAATTCACGGATCAGACTGCCGTACAGAGTATCGTTGAGGAAACTGGTGTTACTGCAGAGATCCTTTACACCATGGAACTCAGACCCAGTAATCCTGACGATGACTACATTTCAATGATGGAAAAGAATCGAGAAAATCTGATATCTGGAATCGGCTGTTAAGACTGAAAAATCAGTCCTCGATAATTTGGGAGGAAGAAAAATGCATGCTACGGATTTATTTCCTATTTTGTTCGTCGGAACAATATTCACTGCTCTAGTGATTAACCTAGGATACGAGTATATCAGAACCAGGCTACAATCCTACCCCGGTCCTGAAAGCCTCCAATACATTCTTTCGATAGACGGTCGGCATTGACGCGGAGGGTCCTGTTTGGTCGCACCGATTCTGGATGTATGCGACCTCTCGGTGGTTCGGTCGGGGAAAACCATAATCAAGGATATTTGCCTTACTGTGGACGAGGGAGAATTCGTTGGAATTGTTGGCCCCAATGGAAGTGGAAAATCCACTTTCCTACTTGCAATACTAGGTGTGCTTAGAACTCACAGTGGAACAATATCAATTTACGGCAACCCTCCGAGATCGAGGAATTTACACAGGAGGATCGGGTGGGTTTCACAAGCAGCCTCAAATTTACCGAGGGATGTAAAACTAACAGTAAGGGAATTAGTCAGACTGGGAACCCTACACTCGGGCAATATATTCGATATATCCGACAACGGAAGAAGGGAAAAAACGCTTAGAGCCATCGAAATGGTCGGCCTGGAGGACGTTCAAAATACTAACATCAGTCGACTATCGGGAGGTCAGAAACAAAGGGCTGTAATAGCGCGTGCGCTAGCAACAGAAGCAGACTTCATCCTTCTAGACGAACCTCTCGTGGGGATTGACCGCGACTCCAGAAACTCTTTCCTAAAATTGTTGGACGGACTCTGCCACGATCAAGGTAAAACCATCTTGATGGTTTCCCATGACCTTACTGCAATAAGCCAAACAGCCCACAGAATGATCTTCTTGGAGGAAACAATCAGATTCGACGGACCTACAAATCGGTTTCCTGACTTGGAAAGGCTGGCCGACCTTCGGGGGATTGAAGGAGTCCACGATTATGATTGGAATGTGAATAAAAATCAGGGGGCCTAATCATGGGTATCGGCGTTTTTCTGCTCGATTTTATCGCCCCCTACCTCGAGGGGATGGCTCCATACGTGCCGGGTGAGTTCTTCCCCTACTTCTTCACGATGAAAATGTTTCAACGTGCACTTTTAACTGCCGTGATGGTCACAGTCGTATCAGGCTTCCTCGGCACATTCCTGCTGATCAGAAACCTGTCATTAATCGGCGATGGATTAGCACATGTCTCGTTTGGAGGAGTTGCCGTAGGAATAGTCATAGGAGCAACATCACCACTCTCTTATGCATTGTTGTTCAGTGTTACAGCAGCCATTTTGATCTATGAAATGCAATCACGGGAGATGCTGACTGGTGACGCTTCGATTGCAATATTTCTTACAGGCATGTTAGCATTCGGACTTGTGGTTCTAAGAATTTCTGGAGGAGGAATAACACTCGATATCGAGGCATATCTTTTCGGAAATCTCCTATTGATTGATAGTTCAGATCTCGATATGACTGCATTTCTATGCATTGTGTGCCTGATTACATTGATACTGATACATCCCGGTTTGCTCGCGACGACGGTGGATCCTCTGGCAGCGCAAATCCAAGGGATCCCAGTTAGGGCTATTGGGCTTTTATTCAGTGTAGTGACAGCAGCCATCGTCGTAACAATGGTGCAAGTTGTTGGAACCCTTCTGGTCACCGCTTTGTTGGTGACTCCGGCTGCAACTGCGCAACTGGTTGCCCGCAGTTTCCGTTCTTGTCTGGCCCTGACTCAATTCTTTGGCCTTACCTCAGTGATCCTCGGGCTGTACTTCTCCGCAGAGCTAGATACGGGAAGCGGATCGATGATTGCGCTTGTATCTGCTGTCTTGTTCGCTATCGTCGCATCATTCAAGGTATTTGAAGGATTAATTACTCCTCTGAGGCAGGAAGGGAACTAAGGTCGATGCTAGGGCTTCCATGTTTCTGGTTTGTATCCATACTTTGCCAGATCCCTGCATTTCCAATACTAGAGCCTCTCCACCGAACAGGGATGTCTTCAGCCCCCCTGATGGTACCACTCCGTACTGTATGCCATCTGTGAATGCAACCAAATGGCCGTTATCCACTCGTATGGGTGTTGACGGTGTGACATCAATCTCCTTGATAGCCCCGTATGCAGAGTAGAGGATTCGCCCCGTTCCTCCCTCCGAGAAGGCTCTAAGGAAGAACATGCTTTCTCTGGTAAATAGGGACTTAGCTCCCTGGAATTTTGTGTCATAATTCACATTGTGCGTGCAAGCCAGAAAAGCTCCGCCCTGCATGAATATGTTACTTCCAGGCGCTATGTCGAATGATTTGATGTCACCCGGCGCGGAGGGTGCAAGGGAGACCCATCCTCCTCCTTGACCGGCAGTGAACGTGTTAAGGAAGAATGACTCACCTCCCAACGCTGCCTTGGCCATGCTCTTCAGAAAGCCTCCCAATCCGCCTCCACCACTCATACCAGTCTTCAAATCTAGGCCCAGTGATTGTGAAACCATTGCTCCCGGCTCCACCTTGATGGACTCTCCTGGGGCCAGTCTTGCAGTTGCCATTGTGAATGCTGGGGAGAAGTCCAACTCTATTTCCATGTTCAATAATGGCGACCCAGATATTTATCTCTATGGTATCTAAATGACACAAACGGCATTGATTTTACTCACCTCTTCTCCTTCAAGATTGATCATCCGACATTCTACAACGTCGCCTTCAAACATCCGTCCAACCCCGTGAGGCGTTCCAGTCCAAACATAATCACCTGGACTTAGTCCGTACCAGTTTACCAATGTTTCAATCAGGAGGTTTACGGAATGAATCATCTCAGATGTGGATGAATCCTGTTTGACCTCGCCATTCACTGACAAAATGAGCCTCATCGCCCTTGGATCCCATTCTGTCCACGTGCCTAACACAGCGGATCCAACAAACGCCTTACCTTCCAGCCATGGCCATGACTCTACCTTTGCCTTGCCCTGGCGAGTTCTATTTGTCGTATCGCAGCCGATGCACATTGCCTCGGGCTTCAGATCTTCACCCAGCCTTACCACCATCTCAACCTCGTGGTCAACGTGATCGTTGGGATCGGCGAGTCTGATGATGTTTGATCCATCTGGTTCTGCCTCTACGTTGCAACTATGAGGCATCAAGAAGAACCGAGGATAATCTGTGATATTGCCACCAATTTCTTCAGCATGCAAGGCATAATTTCTGAATACCGCCCAACTGAGTACCATTATATTTCCTGCTGGGCGAAGGGATTTGATCTCTTTGATCGAGAGCATTCAAGTTAACTATCCCAGTCTTGGCACCATGTCTGAGGACCCCTACACCGTACTCGGGGTGGGACGGGATGCGACCGATGCTGAAATAAAACGCCAATATAGGAAACTTGCAAGGCAGCACCACCCAGATAGAAATCCCGACGATGCAGCAGCAGAAGAGATGTTCAAATCTATTCAAGCAGCTTACGACAAAGTTGGTACAAAAGATGCCAGAAGTCGATATGATGAATCGAAAAGGATGGAAGATTTCTTCCAAAACAATCCCAGAAATAGAAACTCTAATTTTTCTGGATTCGAAGTCTCGGATATATTTTCTCAGATGTTCGGGGGTTCGAGGCAACAGAGAAACAAGAACCCCTCCAGAGAAAAAAAGGACCCAGACAGGGGGTCAGACATTAGATCTGGCATCGATCTGGAATATTCCGAGGCGGAGACAGGCGGGAGAATTGAATTTGATCATCAAAGGCTGAGATTATGCCCCAGCTGCAAGGGATCCTCATTTGCTACAACTCGGACATGCGGAGCGTGCAATGGCAGGGGAGTGAGGTCCAGAAGATCAACAATTATTGTCAAAATCCCTCCAGAATCGAAACACGGGCAGAAAATCCGAATGAAAGGCTTGGGCCATGACCACCCTGTGGGCGTCGCAGGCGACCTAATCCTTACGATTAGGATAGATGCAAAGGAAGGCAGAAGGTGGGAGTCAGGTAGATTGATTCAGTCAGTTTGTGTTCCATACAGTATGCTAATTCTGGGTGGGAAATGTAGTGTAAAAACACCTTCTGGAAGCTCAATACGGATAGAAGTTGAGCCGGGAACACAAATAGGAGATCGAAGGAGAATACCCAATATGAGTTACGGAGGTGACGATTTGGATATAGAATTCACACTAAAAGAGTCGGAAGAAATCACAGAAACCCAGAGGGAAATCCTCAAACGTCTACGGATGGAAGGCCTTTGATAGGGTTACAACGCCTCATAAGAGTTGGATGACTGAGTACCCACGTGCGAGACTTCTCCAAGATTGCGAATCACATGATTCTGCACAACAAGCGAGTCCATGCCGCGGTGATTGTAATCACGGCACTTATGGTCCCTGGCTTCATTTCATCGCTTACACCAATTGATATTGAAGCTTACAATATGGATTCTCCCGAGCTTGAGGCAAACGATGTCATGAGAGAGGAGTTCTCGGGAGCAGGGAATATTTGGGGCTTCGGAGTTTTCGTCAGGGACCCATACCACTCTGGACATGAACCGTCTTCGATTTCGATGATGCAGCCCTTCCCGGACAGCGGGGAAGGAATACGCAGTCCTAGCGGTGGCGTTCTGAATCTAACCGTACTCAGAGAGGTAGATCTCAAAGCCGAAATCTTGCGGCAACACGACGTTTCCAGATACTATCTTAACTTCTCATCTGATATTTCTGGGATTCCCCTCAGGGGCGTCCTAGATCTACCCAACGAATTTCGAGTGTTCATGGACAACCGATCGCTAGTCACGAGAGATAGGATAAATCCATTCTCACTCCAGTGGGAATTGGCTCCCACAAATTGGTCAGATTGCGGGGTGTTGGAGTGCCTTCCATTTGACGACCCTAACCTAACACAGGCGCACATCGACCTCGCCGCCCATAGGATGGCCAACCACACGAGAGGCTCTTTCCTGCGCTACCTTTCTGTAGATCGAGTATTTTTACCCGATCAAAACAGTCCTGTTATTGGACCCTATAACGGAATTTTACAAGAAGACGGGACTATAATTTCAGATGATTGGGGGCCGGGTAGATGGTCTGCAAGCTCCGTTTGGATGATCCTTAACCTTGATCGGGATGCGATGATAAACAATGGTTGGACATTCGCATGGATCGATGCAAGACCTGAGTTTGGTTTTGAGAGAGAAGGATTGTCGTTTAGTACAGATCCAATTGAGTATACAATGGATCAATGTGAAGAAGAAAAATCACAGGGACTAAAACCCTGCTCTGTTGAGTGGTTGTACCTTGCAATTGAAGAACAACTCAGAGCCACTGACGAAGAAGTAGTCACAGTACTCCTAGGCGAAGGTCCTAACGTCGAGATCAATCGGGAGCTCCTCTCAAGCTCCTTTTTGGTCGGGATCATGGGTTTAGTCGTTGTATTCTTGTTGTGGATGAGTCTAAGACGGGTTTCTGATGTTATAATAGTCGGGTTCGGCCTGTCGCTTGCTCTGATTTGGATGCAGGGGTCAATTGGGTGGATCTGGATTTTTGGGGAAAGAACCGGCTATCAGATAATCGCTCGGTCCCAGTTTTCCAATCTACTCCCTATCCTAGTTCTCGCTTTGGGTATCGACGATTCATTACACGCCCTGCATCGGTATAAGGAAGAGAGGCGAAATGGAGCATCACTGGAAGAATCCGGACACACGTCGATATCAAAGGTCGGTCGTGCAATCATGTTAACAAGCCTCACAACCATTGTGGCATTTTTGGCCAATCTTTCATCCGATATAGCCGCCTTGCGTTCGTTTGGTGTGGAAGCAGGTTTGGGGGTATTCTCCGCATTTCTACTTACAGGCCTTTGGGTACCCCTGATCAGGTTGGACTATGACAAGTATCTCCTCGCTAATGGTAGATTAGAAGAGGAACGTTCTGACGTTTTACACCTCGTCCCGAGCAGCTGGCTCGCGAATACCACTGCCAGTGCTTACTCCAAAGCCCCCGTTGTCGCTGGATTCACAGTCATCCTGACGATAATGGCCCTCAGTCCTATGGCAAACCTAGAAGGCGATTTCCAAATTGATGATTTTTTGGACCCCGAATCAGATTTTGCATTGGGCGTCAACTTGGCAAGCCAGAGATTTGCTGATGGAGAGCCAGGTTACATTCTAGTCGAAGGGGACATAGCTAATCCAATGATAATAGAGGCCATTGAGGAGCTACGACGTAACATAAATTCCCACGGCGAAGGAGATCCGGATCAGATATCTCGGACTCCAACAGGACAAGCCGAACTGTTGGCACTTGACCACATTGTACTGGGCACTAAAGCTGCAATGGCATGGAATATCACTCCATATGTAGAGAAAGGATGGAATCCCGATATGGAAGATGGGGGCGTTGGATGTAATACTTCATTCGTCTACAACCCATTTGAGGGGAGATCTGTAAGACTTCCCAACCTTGATGACCGTGAATGTCTGATATTCATCTATGGTTATGTGTTAAACTACGGAGTGCCAGCAAGCGGAGGCTACCCAGAGATACCAGCACCACTTGTGACCGAGTTCATCCAGACGGAAGACGAACTTGACCCCGACGCGCATTGGCTCACTGTAGACGGGAAAACTCCTGATTATGTTCGAATGTCGATGAGATTTGGCCTTTCGGACCCTGAACAGTTCCCCCTCATAGAACCAGCTCTTGAACAGCTCATTCAGGATATGGAGCCCCTCAGGAATCTGTCATCAACGCCACTTCATGTGAGGGCTCCCATATCAGACGCGCTCGAGGACCAAATGCATCCCGTTTCATGGGCCATTCCAACTGGGGATCCAGTGGTACGCTTCATTGCTGCAGATGGAATGCAGGACCAAATGCAAGGGACATTAGCTCTGGGTCTTGTGGCATGCATGGCTACATTGTGGTGGGGGTACAGGCCTGATGGCAAGGTCATCACAAGAATTCAACACAAACCAAAAACTGGACAAATAGCCTCATCTGCCGTAATCGGTGCGGTTTTCACTCTCATATCTGCCCAGATAGTCGGTTGGGATGCCGCACCAGTCGTGTTTCTGGCCTCAATTCTGGCTTGCGCTGCGTGGGGTCGGAAGGCATTCATATTCGCTTGCATTACAACTATACCCATAGCAGTCGTGATAATTTGGCTCTACGCACTCATCGAAATAGCAGGTTACGGCTTGAACATGATAACAGTCTCGATCGCAGCCATATCCCTCGGAGTGGGGATAGACTACGTCATACACGTGATTGAGCGATATCGTGAAGAGATGGAAAAGTCGGCAGATCCACTTGTCTCGATTAGATCGGTTGGAGGGGCGTCAGGACTTGCTTTAGTCGGGTCAGCCCTGTCTGACATCGCAGGTTTCCTCGTGATAATGCAATCCTCTATGGGATTCTTCTCGACTTTTGGCTTGTTCTGTGCGGTCATGATTGGACTCGCACTGGTAGCAAGCATGGTTCTCGCACCCACGGCGCTCAGGGTGCTGCCACTAATGTTCTCCGAGGAATCACCTGCTACCAACAGTTGACACCTTTTCGAGAATGTCCAAATTATTCTTCACGAGCTCTTCCACATACCCAGAGTATCACGAAGGGCACTCTCCAGATCTTTATGTGTGAATTCATATCCAATCTCTTCTAGCCTGTGTGGAACGACATGTTGACCTTTAGTCAGTAGATCGACACCCATTTTTCCGAATAAAATTCTGACTACAAATGATGGTAGCGGTGCAATTGCGAGCCTATTGATAACATGTCCGAGAGTTTTTGCAAATTCTTTCTGGCTAACTGGGTTGGGAGCAGTTAGGTTGTAGGGGCCGCTAGCTTCTGTGTTTAGTAAAAGCTCGTGCATCGCGTAGATCTGATCGTCCATTGAAATCCAAGGCATCCATTGCTTTCCAGAGGCTATCGGTCCACCAGCGTTCATTTTGAAGGGAAAGAGCATTTTCCCGAGTGCACCCCCTATTCCTGAAAGCACGATTCCCGTTCTCAACCATATCGTTCTAACACCGCAATCAACTACTGCCTGTGCTGACTTCTCCCATGCTGAGCATACATCTGATAGGTATCCAACCCCCAACTCAGAATCCTCGGTAAGATTTTCCCTGTCGCTGTGACCATAGTACCCTACCGCACTCGCCAGCATGAAGACCTCTGGCTTTGATTTTAATTCAGATATTGTCTTAGCGAGAAACGCCGTGCTGCCAGTCCGTGAAGTGAGAATCTCTTCCTTCCTCTTCTTTGACCATCGCTTGTCCCCAATACCTTCTCCACCTAGGTGTATGATCGCATCAAAGCCTTCAATCTCCTCGGGATTGATAATTTCATTTTTCGGATCCCACTCAATCTCGTCTTCACGTTCCGCCCTGCGTCTCACTAGACGGTATACATCATGACCCCCCGTATCTAGGAAGGCAACAAGTTGAGTACCTATCAGTCCACTGGACCCGGCGATGAGTATCTTCTTTCTTGGGATGGATCTGTATTTCTCGTGTTGGGAGAGGTCCCTTTGTAGCCTGATCTCTCTTGCTTTGAACATCCTATCTATCCTTTTGGTCACTAGGCGTCCGCCGAGCAATTTGTCGACAAACTCTCCCAATACTCCGAAGGGTACCTTGTAAGACACTTTGTCAGTTACCTTGGTGACTCCATCATCCTCTTCGAAAATGTGCTCATGATCCCACTTCCAAAAAGGCCCTTTCAACATGGTCTCCCCAAAAGAATTGGGCGGGTCATAAATGGTGTGCTTTGCATGCCAGGTCATTTTAGCGGGACCCATTACAAATTTCATGATCCTCTCTGACCCCACGGCGGGGATGTCATCATCCGCCCTTTTCTCCAAGACCATTTCCCATGGAGGCGTCAGCCTGTGGAAGGCGCCCCGTCTCTCATGCCAATCGAAGACAGTCTCTTTCGGAGTTTCAGTCAACGTCTCGTGTGTGAATTCAGTCATTTATTTCCGCTCCAAGACGATGTACCAGCGGACCACTGTTCCAGATAACCATCCAGTTTCAACTTCCTCTTTGTGTTAGCAGATGACATGTAGCGAACGCTGCCGAAGACCGGTCTTTTCGGACCCCATGGCCTGTCATGTCTTCCCATGACCCAGAAAATCCCGGTGTAGCTGTTGGGATCACGGCCGTCGAGGGCCCACCTATCATTCAGTTTGATCATCCAGTCAGCCGCATCCGCTGGGGATGGTGCCCACTCTAGAATCCTTTTTCCCCAAAGCATTCGGAGGTAGTTATGGATCAACCCTTCTTCTTTGAGTTGCCTTTGGGCTGCATTCCAGACCTCGTCTTCGGTTTCAGCAGCTTCTATTTGCTCGAAGGTGTAAATGCCACCCCGGTCGTCTGAGTGGTCTGATAGAGTAACAGTTGCCCATTCCGGGATAGATTCGATTGAGTGGTGATCATCTCTGTGGAAGGCAAAGTTGTAACCCAGTTCCCTCCATGTGATCAATTGATCAACGAACGCTTCGGCGCCAGCAGAGAGTCCCCACCATCCTGCCCTAGAGCCTCTGCCCGTTGAGGCTTCATCTAGATCTCCAGGCGTCCATGACTCCTTTTCCAGGATTGAATAGAGAATCTCGTAGGATGATATGTGACCAAAGTGGATCCACGGTGACAATCCACTCGCTGCTCCGTCATCAGTATCGTTCCTACCAACATCGTATCTCCCGAGTTTGTTTCGCAGAAAAGAGTCCAGCCTCCTCTTCGCTTCACTGTATCCGCCTATCTTGGTCCTGATTGATCTAACTTCGTGATCTATGTTTAGGGGGGCTAGGGCGGCTCGTCCTATTGAACCCCCTTGGGCAACTCTCCACATCCACTCTAGTGGTGTAGAATCGAATGATGTGTTTTTTTGGATTTCTGAAAGTTTGTCTGCATCAACTCTCAAATCTGTTTCCACTCCTTCAAGCGGATTTTCTTTCGGAGCGGATTGGAATGCTTCCAGGAGGTTCTTTTGTACAAACCTTCTGAAGGAGTGGGCCGTCGAAAATTCCTTCTCAGACATTTTCATGGGTATTACACCGGTGGAGTCAACAGCCTCCAATCGGACGGAGGTCGTTTCCTTCGCCCTATTCATCACCCAGAGTGGAAGATAGGTCGGGTAGTCATCGATGACCATTGCCGCCGCACGATTTGATATCCTTTTCAACAAACCATCTCCTGAGTCCTTGTGATTCTCCACCCAAGGTAGGTAACTTACTTGAAGGCCCCTGAAGGTCTCGATGTTTTCCACTAGGCCCTGAACCATGAACGTGACAACGCGCTCGGAGGTCCACCTGTGGCGTATCGACACTCCCTCCACGACCAACAAAGGCTTCTTGATGCTGATAGCCAACTCAACAGCTCTCTCCAATGCAGCATTGTATCTGTATCGTCGAGTCGCAGTCATCCAATAAACAACGAATTCGCCACTGTTGTCGACTGGTAGTTCTTTCAGCACCCTAATCCTAGGTTCCAACCTGGAATCTTCGGCTTTTAGCAGTGCTGACACGGGTGTTGTTGATCACGCATCAGATATGAAAGACTGTTCTGAAAAAATTAA